>Ga0207416_1000272_pt1 | contig 94165 bp, 87 predicted proteins | sample PaiPotPPM11metaG_FD_184107 | JGI IMG/M metagenome (GOLD analysis project Ga0207416, IMG submission 184107) | Iron sulfur acid spring bacterial and archeal communities from Banff, Canada, to study Microbial Dark Matter (Phase II) - Paint Pots PPM... ... | reverse complement strand
CTCCGGTGGCGATCACGATAGTGCGTGCCGGAATGCGGGCGCCGTTGTCGGCTTCAACGATGTGTGGTGTGCGGTCGCACGACAGCCGCTTACCCGTGGCAATGAGCAATTGTGCGCCGAACTTCTCCGCCTGGGTGTAAGCGCGACCCGCGAGCTCTTGCCCTGTGATCCCGGTCGGGAATCCCAAGTAATTTTCGATGCGAGAGCTGGAACCAGCTTGACCGCCCGGTGCATTTGTCTCCAGCACCAAAACGTCGAGTCCCTCTGATGCGCCGTATACAGCAGCAGCTAATCCCGAAGGACCTGCGCCGACGACGACCACGTCGCGAATCTGCGTCTGGTCGACCGTCTGGTTAAAGCCGAGGCAGTCGGCGGTTTGCCGATTGGTCGGATTTCGAAGGACAACGCATCAGAAACTCTTTGATCCGAAGCGTACCGGCGGAATGCATGGACCCAACGAGCACGACGTCGCCCATGCCGGCCGCCACCAGCTCAACCCGGCGAAGAATGAACGCTCGAACTAAGACCTCGCCAAGCTCGGCGTCGGTCTGCAGCAAGGCCAGCATCTGTTGGCGATCGAGCTCGATAGCCTCGCCGGTCTGGGAAACGCGCAATCGCAAGATGGCTGGACGACCGGAGAGAGAGTTGACTTCGCCCGTAAACGTCCCCGGGCCGAAAACGGTGACAAGAGTTTCGGTCCCTGCCCAAAGGCGGACTACCTCGAATCTGTTCCGGGGTTAATGTTGGAAATACTTGATCAGCGCGGGCGCTGGTTAGCGGAAGTACACCCATTAGGAATTCTTGCTCACCTCGTCAGTCTGCGGGACTTCAATGCGGGTAAGTTGAGGCCTCTCGCTATAAAGGCCGATCTTGTTGTCGACGAGGAGGTCTACAGGCGGCAGGCTAGCGACATCGAGGAGCAAATGATAAGTTTTTCCCGTGTGGCAACAATCCGCGGCGAAGCCGAATAACAACACCATGTTCTGACCAGGAAAGGTACTCAAAGGTTATGGCATCTGGTACAAAGCATCCCCTCCGCGACACCATTACGATTGGCGGAGACCTGACCGTTCGACGCATTGGCTTCGGAGCTATGCGCATTACAGGGCCGGGCGTTTGGGGACCGCCCGCCGATCGACCCGCTGCGGTGGCCTTAGTTCGTCACGCCGTTGACGCCGGCGTCAATTTTATCGATACAGCAGACTCGTACGGTCCGTATGTGAGCGAAGAGATCATCGCCGAAGCCCTGGCACCTTACGCCGATAACGTCGTCATCGCAACGAAGGCCGGGTTCGTGCGCCCGGGTCCCGATGAATGGGTAATCGACGCGCGACCCAAGAGATTGCGCGAATGCGCCGAGGGTAGCCTCCGCCGCCTCAAGCGTGACTGCATTGACCTTTTCCAATTGCATCGGATAGATCCGCGCGTTCCAATGGAGGAGTCGCTCGGCGCGCTGACCGACCTCCAACGCGAGGGCAAAATCCGGCACATCGGCATCTCGCAGACATCGGTCGACGCATACGAACAGGCGAAGAAAACCGCGACCATTGTCTCGGTACAGAATCGCTACAACGTCGAAGATCGCGGTTCCGAAGACGTGCTCAAGGCGTGCGAACGAGATGGTGTTGTTTTTCTGCCATGGTTTCCGTTGGGCGGCACGGGCTCATTAAAGCATGCAGCGCTGCAGCGGATGGCGGCAGCACTTCGAGCGACCCCAACTCAGGTGGCGCTGGCATGGCTCCTTGCTCGATCTCAGTATATCTTGCCCATCCCCGGCACGTCATCCATCACTCACTTTGACGAGAACTTGAAGGCCGTCGAACTCTCTCTCACTACCGCGCAGTTCGAAGAATTGAGCTCAACATGAGCGTCTTAGTCCAGCCGCAATTCGTCACCATAGACGGTTTGCGCATAAGGTACGCAACTTCCACGACAGGCGCGGGGCGCCCCATTTTGCTCACGTGTCCCTGGCCAGAGAGCATATCGGCGTTCTATGCGATCTGGCCAAAGTTGGCCGACGTAGCTCCTCTCGTAGCCATCGACCTTCCGGGATTCGGGCGTTCGGAAGGACGGCCCGAGGTCATGACGCCGCAGTCGATGGGAGACTTTCTGATTAAGGTCGTGTCGACGTTCTCTGAGTTGTCGACGCGGCGACCTCATGCGATCAGCCCCGACGTCGGAACGTCCGCAATGCTGTACGCTGCGGCGACGAACAAGGAAATCTTCAGCAGTCTCATCGTTGGCGGCGGCGCGATGGATGAAAAATACACCGACGGCGCGCTGAAGGCCATCATCGAAACACCCGACACGTCGGCATTCGAGGGCGCAGACGGTGGAGAGACGGTCGTCAGCAGCGTGCGCGGCTTGCTCAAGAACGCGACCGAGGAGGAGCTACAGGACTACCGCGAGTCGTATGCCGGGGATCGCTTCGTAAAGTCGATGGCTTTTGTGCGAAGCTATCCAAGAACGCTTCCGCCGCTGCGCGATAAGTTGCCGAGCATACAAACTCCGGTGCTGGTAATCTATGGAAGCCACGATCCGCTCGTGCCGCCTGAGAACGCGGAAATCCTCGGACGCTCGCTTCCGCACGTGCGGGTCCATCCGCTAGACGCCGGCCACTTCGCTTGGGAAGAGAAAGCCGACGAATACGCCGCAGCCGTGCGCTCTTGGATCGAGGGAGGCTACCAAAAAGTGTAGGGGCCGCGCGATCGAGCAGAAAAAGAAATTCATTTAAATTTTCGAGCCGTGTGCAATTTGCTTTCGCCGACATAACTGCCCAGTTGCGACAATTAAGATGCAGATCAGCCCCAACCAATTAGGAATTCTTTCGATCCATTCCACGACTGATGCGCCCGGTGGAGTGTCCCCGCTACGCAGGTAAGCACCCCATGCATCGGACGCGATTCGTCCACCGTCCAGTAGCTCTGTCGGCATTGGCGTCGCGGCGGGAGAAGGTGGCTGCCTAAAAAAACTGCTGCTAAAGAGCACGCCGATTACGATGGCTCCGGCCGCACACCACGAGGTGACAACGGTTCGTGACCTGCTTCTTCTTGCAATGAAGGCGGCAGCCAGAAAGGGCGCGAGGTAAAAGAACCAGCGCCAATGATGACCTAAGATAGTCGCGATTAAGGGTATTGCGAACCAACTCATCCACTTGCGCGCCTCCGAGTGGTGTGCGAGAATTATAGCACACGGTATTGCAAGGCTCATTTGAATATCGTGAACGAAAGTGCCGCCAAGCAACACCGCGACCGGCGGAAGGAGTGCCATAAATTCGGGCGCTTTCAAAACATCTGACAATTTCTTGCTTAACCAGATACCAAAGACCGCCATGATTACATACGATATCGTTCCGAGCCGAATGGCTGATGCTGGCGAAAAGCCAAACCAAAAAAGCATTCGCGTGAGACTGTATTGGTCGTCAGCGTAGACCTCGGCAAGAGCCTGACCCGGAAGCACATCACGAAAATACTCGACGTTCCGTTCAACTCCAATAGTTGCAATGCTTAAAACTGCGGCGACGACGGCGCATACTGTGAGCGTGCGCCGCGTTTCAGGTACCCATAAAAATAAGGCAACGCAGGATGCTAGCCCAATGTGAGGTTGTACCATGGAGCATGCCACTGCGAGCGCGGCAAGCGTGTAGCGTTTTCGCGCTAGGGCGAGCCCTGCGAGCGCAACTCCAGCGACTGCAAAGAGGGTGTTTTCGCCATAAACGGTATTGAGATATGTAGTAGGTATAAATATCAACATGAGGCCGGGAAATGAAAAGCTTGTTAACTTTGCTATTGCAAGACAAGTCAGGATAACAGCCGTCAGCAACAACGCGGGAAAGATCGCGTGCGCAAGCTTTTTCGACACTATTGAAAGCAGTTCAAAGGGCACGAGGGCGTAAGCTGGCAGCGGAGCCGGTTCTACAGCTCCGCTATTGTTAAAACGTGTGCCGCCGCTCTTTTGCAGCTCACAGGTGCGCAACGGTTCAGTTCTGTATGGGTCTGCTCCGTTTAAAATGGCCTGGCCTGCGCAGGTAAACGTGTCGAGAACATCTTCTTGGAACCATCCTCTCGTGTAGAGGACGCTCAATATGAAAGACGCCAGCAAGCACGTTATAAGAAAGCCGGGGGGAGCCTTATTTAGAAGAGCGACGAAAGAACGTCGACTCACGTGAATAGGCAACTAAAAGATATGGGACGGGACACAATATAGTAATCGGTTGCCACGACGTTATTTTAGTCGATCCATGTGCCTCGGAACGGGCGAGGTTCAATGATGCGGCGTCGCAGGCACCTTGCGCGGCCGTCGCCCGCGATATCATTAAGGGCCAAACTGCCGAGATAGCCCAGATGACGAGGCACACCTCGCCTTCAATTCCAATATGCTGTGACCACGTGATAGTGTATCATTGGGTATATGACTGACACATTGCTGCTTGTATGGTTCGGGGCCGTCGCGCTTTCCGTCGCATATGTTGCCTGGGACGCGATCAACTTTAACCCAGAAGTCTCGGTGATGAAGTGGGCCTTCATATTGGTCACACTCTACATTGGCCCATTCGGCCTGATACTCTACATCTTGAGTTGTAAAGAGCCACGCCCAGGAACGCATGATGCATTTATTCGCCCAATGTGGAAGCAGGCAGCTGGCTCGACAATGCACTGCCTGGCGGGGGATGCAACGGGGATCATCGTGGCTGCCGCGATTACTACGTCACTCAAGTTGCCGATGTGGCTCGATAGTGTCTACGAGTATGCGTTCGGATTTGCATTTGGACTTTTTGTTTTTCAAGCACTATTTATGAAGAGCATGCTTGGAGGCTCCTATGTTAAAGCACTAAGAGCCAGCTTCATACCCGAATGGTTGTCGATGAACGCTATGATGGGCGGCATGGTGGCTGTTATGGTCATCCTCATGAGCTGGGATATGCGGGCCATGGACGCGCGGACGTTGCACTTCTGGGCAGTGATGTCGGCGGGCGCGCTCGTCGGCGGTATCGTTGCTTATCCCGTTAATTACTGGATGGTGACGAATGGACTCAAGCACGGTATGATGACCGATCAACAAAAGGAACTAGAAAACGTGCGCAGAGCCAAGGCGCGCGTGCAGGGGGGCTAGTAGCATGAAACATTCTGCAAAAGTATCGCGGCCAGAAATCTTTGCGATGTCGCTGTTGAGCGTGCTGATGCTCGCGGCCGGCATATTGATCGCGTATTCATTGGGGAGCTTTAAGATGCGAGCGCCCCAGACCGGGGGCTCGCTGATGCCGCCCGGCATGATTATGGAACACAATGCCTCGACCAGCCAAATGACGGATATGCAAGCAGCCGACGAGCGCCAAGTAAGTTACACGGCACAAGCGGATGCGCAGGGTGATCAAGAACTTGCGCCAGAGATCGTCAATGGAGTCAAAGTGTTTCATCTCGAAGTCTCCGAGATCAAATGGCACATTCTTCCAGATCGCGAAATCGTCGCACTCGCATATAACCGTCAAATTCCGGGCCCGCGCATTCATGTACGACAGGGGGATCGTATTCGAGTTATCGTTCACAATTCGTTCAACGAACCGACGACGGTCCATTGGCATGGTCTCATCGTGCCAAATTCCATGGACGGCGCTTCCGACGTGACCCAAAAACCTATTCAACCCGGAACATCCTTCACGTACGAATTCACGGTGCTTCAGAACGGTACGTACTTTTACCATTCGCATTTTAACCCTGATCGACAGCAAGAGCTCGGCCTCTACGGTGCCTTTATCATTGATCCGCCCCACCAGGATTTGAAGTATGATCAGGCAGTCGATGTCGAGCTGGGGGAATGGTTGCTGCGGAATGGACGGACGTATCCATCAATGCCAATGGAAGGGCTCATGCCAAACTTTTTTACGATCAACGGTAAATCATATCCGTCGACGCCGACAATCCACCTCAAAATAGGCCAACGACTGCTCGTGCGATTCATCGGCTCCAATAGCGGCTTCGTTCATCCAATGCACATCCATGGCGGCCCATTCCAAGTCGTGGCGATTGATGGTAATGAACTAACTCCTGCGCAAAGGTACATGCGTGACACGATATCGGTTGCTCCGGGAGAACGCTATGATGTGATCTGGCCGGCACGAGAACGCGGCAAGTGGCTGCTGCACTGCCACATCAACCACCACAATACTAATGATGGTGAAGAAGACCGAGGCGGCGGCGGCCTTACGGAAATCATCGATGTTGAATGAAAATAGAGTCGAAAGCAGGGAAGCGAACCTCGATGGAGAGATCGGGTTTGTACTTGCGGTTCGCGGCCTTGATCGCTATGTGCTGGCATGAGCGTCGCAATGTCAGGCCGCAGTTGTCCGATGAGTCGCCCCACCCCTAAGACGAATCACCGAGAATAGCGACGGCGATTGACCTCCTTTCCGACCCGTGACGAAGATCACACGCTTGCGCGTTTTGCCTCTGGAACCAACAGGTATTTGCCGAAACTGCTAAAAGGGTTAGCAGATAAATGCGAACGCGAATATTTAGGCCTGGAAACCACGGCTCCGCAGCAGTGCTCGGACCACTTGAGGCCGATGTGATGAATGCGGTTTGGCTAGAGGGCACCTCCGTGACCGTGGCCGACGTGATGCTGGTGTTGAATAAGCATCGCAAGGCGTTGGCCTATTCTACTATTAAAACTATCCTTACAAACCTTGCCGATAAGGGTTACTTGTCAAAGCGCGCTAGCGGACGTGCGAATACCTTCGTCGCGAAGCAAACAAAACAAGAATTCGAACGTGATGTCGTCGATGGAGTCGTCAGCTCGTTGCTACGCGACTACCGCAATCCGCTTCTTGCCCATTTGGCGGACGAACTCTCGGCCGATCCTGAAACTATCGCAGAATTTGAACGCCTCTTAGCGCAGCGAAAGAAGATGAGCGGGCGATGAATGTTGCGCTGTTCTTCGCCCAGTGTGCGCACTCTGAGGCAGTGCTTGGCTCGCTTTGCGCTATCGTCCTGATTCCGCCCGTCGCTTGGGTTGGCTCACGGTTGCTTGCCCCTCAGATCTTCCGCATGGCTGACGATCCGGCGTGGCAGGCACCGTACGCGGCTTTGGCCGCGAGCCTCCCAGGTGCGCTGTTGCTTGTGCTTTCTATATTCGCTCTGGTGCGTGGTGTGAGTACGGCATGCTGGACAATGCCCGGCGGCCGTATTGTTTTTGGTTCGATCGCACTGATAGCAGTCGCCGCGATTGCACGCGGCTTTTGGCTGGCATTCGCTCGAAACCGAGAACTTCACCGCCTCGTGCGATCCTCCAGACCTGCGCCGCAGCGTCTCCGAGAACTGGCAGAGGCCTGCGGCGTGCGCGCGCGAGAGATTTACGATGACGCCCCAATGTGCGCGCTTGCTGGGGTAGTTGCGCCTGTCGTGATTGTTTCCAGTGGCGCGTTGCGCGCACTTGGAGATCAAGAGTTGAAGGCAGCTTTGCTTCATGAGCGGGCACATGCTGTGCGCGGAGATCAGATACTCGCCCTCTGTCTTTCATTTTTTGCGGATTTACTACCGCTCCCCACAAGCGACCTCGTCGACACCTATAGGCTCGCGCGGGAGCTGGCGGCTGACCGCTGTGCGGCTCGGACCGCAGGCAACGACGCTTTGGCGCGGGCGCTCCTTGGTTTTGCGAAGAGCACCAGGAGTCTGGTGGGGGCAGCGCCGTTCTCGGGGCCCCGGCGGTCGAGCATGGTTTCGCGGATTGCGGCGTTGTTGGAGGAGCCACAGTCAAGAGAACCAGGGCTGGCTGCCCCCTCGATCCGCCGAGTTGCTTTGGGATTAGCGCTTGCCGTGATCGTCGCCGGCGGCATCGTCGCGCCAGTTTTGGCCTCGCAAAAGCCAGCGGTGTGCTCAACGCATGTGAGCGTGATCCATGAAGCCAAATAGTCTCTTTTTTTGCGCGCTACTGCTAAGCGCCTTAGCACTAACACCTGCTGTCTCATTGGCCTCTCCAATGATTGCCAACATGGGCAGCGCGCGCGTGACGCTGTCGCTGTCGCCAGATCCGCCACAACCTGGAACAGAAGTGGCAACGATTGGCCTCGAGGGTGTCGCTCAAGGCGTGCTCGCCAATACGACCGTCACATACTCATCCTCCATGCCAACGATGAGTATGTCGGGTGCCTCCGGGACAGCAGTGCGAGTTGCGGGCCAGCCGATCCGATGGACCTTTCAATTGCCCATGGCTGAGGCGACGCAGTGGAACCTTACTCTTCATTTTACAGGCGGATTTACGGGTTCAGCGAGCTTTGCGTTCGACGTCATGGGTGGCATTTCGACTGTGACCGGTGGCGCGATGGCGGCTATGGGCACAGGTCACGAAGATGTTTGGCGTAACATGGCGCTCGCGCTCGCCATCTTGATTGCCCTTGGCGTGCTCGCGGCCTTGTTTGTCGCGCGCTCACTGAGCGCAAATGGCCGCATGCCACAGTGGCTTAATCGCTCGACGGTGACTCTCGCCGCGATCGCTGTGATTGTAGTGATCGTTGCGGCCGTCATCCAAAGCCAATTTTCGCCGCCGTCTATGGACATGTCCGCCATGTCCAACGTGCAGGGTTCAGCACCAATTCCAGTGACGCTCGCCCGTGCGGAACGCTTGTCTTCCGGTCCAGTAATTGCAGCACCCGGTGTGATACAAGCGCTGCTGATGGAGGACGTAGCCGCACGCGCTCCCGGAATTCTGCGCAACTTCACCGCCTACAATGGTACGCACGTTTTTGCCGGCGAGACGCTTGCCTATCTGGAAGAGCCTGAGCTCGGCGCACAGGCATCAGCCGCGTCGGCGAGCGCTCGTTCTGACCAGGCGGCAGCACAGGCCGCGATGATCGAGGCGCATCATCACGCTCCCAACGAGCTTGCTATTGCACAAGCAGACGCCGCCGCCAAAGCGGAGCGCGCGCGCTACTGGCGCGCAGAGATACAACGCGAAAACGTTTTACTCGGCAACGGTGCTATCTCGCAACAAGAGTACGATGATGAAAAGGCCCAGGCTGCCGCCGCATACGCCGATGCAGAGTCGGCAGCGCGAAGTGTGCATGATGCGATGGCGAACCTTGAGATGACTCAGCAACAGGCGGTTTCCGCGCAAGAACGCGCGGCCTCGTCCGGTGCCGCCGCGGAAGCGGTCGGCATTATGGCCGGATACACGCGCATCGTCGCACCGAGCGACGGCATCGTCGCAAAGCGACTAGTCGATCCTGGTTCGTACGTGCAGTCCGGCACGGCCGTGCTTCGCGTCGCCGTCATCAGCAAAGCGCGCATTGAAGCTAACGTCGCTCAGGAGGACCTTTCCGCCATTCGCACTGGATCGCGGCTGAATGCGGCCCTTCCCAGTGGCCGTATCGTCCACGCGACAGTCACCTCTGTGCAGCCCGCTGCCGATCCAACAACGCATACCGCACAAGTCGAGGCAATCGTCGACAATCCAGATGGACGCCTCGTTCCGGGCACCTACGTGCGCGTGACTATTTTTGGCACGTCGGTACGCTCCCGTTCTGGCGTGAGCGTTCCATCAGCCGCGATTGTGGGCGCAGGCCCCGACACCATGGTCTGGATTGACGTGAACGGTACCGCTCATCGCGTGCGGGTGAGCGTGCTCTCGGACGACGGTACCACAGCGCAAATAGACGGCGAGATCAAATCGGGTGATCGTGTCGTCGTTGAAGGCGCCACCGATCTTGAAGAAGGCATGCCAATTACGGAGCGAGCCTCATGAAGGACAGCGTTGGCGCTGGCGTGCCTGGCTGGGCTTTGCGCCACCCGCACACAGTGATCGTCATTTATCTCGCACTTGTCATCGCTGCAATCACCGCTGCGCTTGTCGTACTGCCCACCCGAATGATGCCGTATGTCGAGAGTCCACAAATCAGCGTCGTGACAATGGTGCCAGGCTACGCGCCCCAAGACGTCGAGACCTATTTCACTAAACCGATCGAGCAGCGCATGACCGACTTGCGCGGTATACGATTCATCCGGTCCGTGTCGCAGCCGGATCTCTCAATCGTTACACTACAGTTTCCATACGGCTACAACATGCAACGCGCGCTTGTCGATGTGCAACAGATCGTTCAACAGGCCCAGGCCGACCTTCCCTACGACCGCGCAAATCTCAAGCCGTCGTGGGTCATACCTGTCGATCCGCTCAACACACCTGTGCTTGCGCTCGCTCTCACTGGCATCGGGTGGAGCCCCGTCGAACTGCGTCAATTCGCCGCAAACCAAATTGTCAGCGAGCTTAAAGCGACACCGGGCGTTCAGACGGTACAAGTCTTCGGCGGCCGCCAACGTCAACTGCAGGTGGTTGTCGACCGCGCGAAGGCTGCAACCTACGGCGTGTCGTTGGCAGACGTGAGCAGCGCAATTGACGCACAAAACCTTAGCCGCTCAGGAGGCACGCTCACGGGCACGACTCGCGAGGCGCTGGTGCGCGGTGACCTGAGAGTCAAATCGGCGCGCGAGATGCTTGCCTACCCGCTCGCCACGATGAGCGGGGGCACAGTTTTCCTGCGCGACGTTGCCTTCGTCATCGACGGTCCTTCGGAGCAGCGCTCGGCGTACCGTCTGAACGGCAAGGATGCAGTTGAAATTTCGGTGATCGAGAACCCCGACGCGAGTTCACCGCAGATCATCGCGGCTGTCATGGACAAAGTGGCCCAAATCGAGAGCGCCCACCCTGGTCTGAAATTCACGCCGGCATACGACAATTCTCGATTTGTGTCCGCCTTGAAGCGCAACATGTTCGAAGAGCTCCTGGTTAGCGTTATTCTCGCTGGGCTCGTCTTGCTGGTCTTCCTTGAGGACCTCAGCGCAACGGTTGTCGTCGTGGCGGCAATTCCAACCTGCCTGAGTATCGCGATCTTGTTGTTCGCGCCGATGCGCTTATCAATCAATAGTTCGACGTTGCTTGGCTTGCTGCTGTCCATCGGGCCTCTAGTAGACGGATCGATCGTGGTTATCCACGCAGTTCACCGGCATCTCGGGATGGGTAAATCGCCGCGGCAAGCCGCAGTCGATGGAACGCTGGAGGTCATCCTGCCGGTTGCTGCAGCCACAGGCGTGATGATGCTGGCGGTCATCCCGCTGCTCACAAGCGGCGGCATTACGCAAATAATGTTCGTCGGTCTCGTGTGGCCTATTGTCTTTGCCCTGTTGGCGTCGCTCATGGTATCGATGACGCTGACGCCTTTGCTGGCCGCATATCTCTTCACCGGTTCAGAGTCCAAGCCGTTTGGCTGGCGCACCCGTCTTGACGAGACAGTCACGCGCTGGTTACAACCCGCCCGTCAGGCACTCAACAAGGTCGAAAACGCTTACCGTCGTGGTCTGCGCTGGAGCCTTGCAAATCGCATCACGCTTCTTGGTGGTGCTGCCATCCTCACCTACGTCGCGCTCTCGCTGATTCCGTTTATCGGCAGCGAGATGATGCCACTTGCCGACACAGGCCAAGGCAGCGCATATCTCGAGGCTGATCCGGGCACCTCATTTGCCGCAATGAACGAGAAGGCCAAAGCGTTCGAGCGGATCCTACAGGCTCAGCCTGAGATCGAAAAGGTTTCGGCCGAAATCGGCGAGGAGCCAGCCGGTTCGTACTTCACCGGCGGTGCCATGAACGGCGTGTACGCAGCGTCGTACACGATTACGTTTGTTCCCAAGGAAAATCGTAAACGAACAATCTGGCAAGTCATGGACGACGTGTATCGGCAAGCCGGCGCCTCGATCCCCGGGGTGCGCCGCATCGCCCTCAAGGAAATGGGGAGCGACGTCATGTCCACAACCAACGCTCCCGTCGAGCTACTCCTCAGCGGTCCTGACCCAAGCGAACTTCATCGGCTTGCAGATCAGGTGGTCGACATCGCTCGACGAGAGCCTGGGCTCGTGCAAGCAGCGACCTCGACGACACTGGCACAGCCCGAGCAAACAGTTCTTATTGACCGTACGCGCGCTTCCCAAATCGGCTTGACGCCGGGCGACGTTCTCATGCAAGTATACTATGCGACCCATGGCGGTCTCACGACCGAGTACTTCAACCCCGAAAATCTGCGCCACGATACAATCCTCATCCGCTATGGGGGTGAAGATCGCGCCACGTCAGGCGACCTCTCAGGTGTTCAAATCGTCGGCAAAAATGGGGAAGTCGTGCCGCTGAGCGGTTTGGCTCGCATCGTACGATCAGTAGCCCCCACCGCCATCGAACATGATGGTTTACGTCGCACTGTGTCCGTGCTCGGCTACTATCGAAAAGGTGGTCGCGGCGAGATGGCCCTCTCCATGGACGTGTTGATGGGAGCGTTGGCGTCAGTACCACTGCCGGTCGGCTACAGCATCGATATGCGCGGCGACATGACGGAGATGATGACGAGCTTTACGCGGCTGCTTGACGCCATGGCGATCGCGGTCGTGTTCATCTATCTGCTACTCGTCGCGCAGTTCCGATCATTCGTGCAGCCGCTTGTCATGCTGCTGGCGATTCCTCTCCAGCTCCTCGGAGTCTTCGGAGCGCTGTTGTTAGCGCATCAGAATTTCTCAACCGTGTCTATCTTGGGCATTGTAGTGGCAAACGGCATGGCGGTGAGCAACGCGATCCTGCTCCTCGATCTCATCATCCGAAAGCGCGCCGAAGGCATGCAGCGCGATGAAGCAATCTTAGAGGCCGGTCCCATACGTTTGCGCCCCATCATGATGACCACAATTGTCAGCATCATCGTATTGGCGCCGGTGGCATTTTTCCCCAAGACCGGTGTCGACGCGTTTTCGCCTCTTGCCACGGTGATTATCGGCGGCTTTGGCATCTCCACATTGCTTACGTTGTTCGTCGTGCCTGTGCTCCACGCAACGTTTGATGATATGGCGGAATGGTGGCGCCGACGCCAACTTGGTTTGCGCGAGGAGAGCGCGCATGCGTAGGGCGTTGTTCGCAGCGGCAGTTGTGTTAGCGACTTGGCAGCCGGCACAGGGTGCACCGCAGCAATGGAATGGGTCGCTGTCGCGGGCGCAAGCGATTGCCCGTGTGATCTCGGCTGGTTTCGACGTTCGCATGGCGATGGCAGATGCTGCCTCGGCACGTGGACAGGCTATTGGACAGTATGGCGCGGTGCTGCCTCAGGTGGCGATCTCCGGCAATCACCTCAATGCCCATCTGCCACAATTTGGTATGCCCGAAGCGGTGCAAACATACGCGTCGCTAACAGCAAGCGTACCACTGTTCAATCTTGCCGCATATTCGGGCGTTCGTGCGGGCAGGCTTTCTGCCGATGCTGCTTCAGCAGATTTCAACGCGACGGTGAACGACGCTGCTTTGAATGCGGTGAAGGCCTATGATCGTGCACTGCTCGGCGCTGCTGCGGCCCAAGCGCTGCAAGTTGCGGTATCGGACCAGGAGACAAACGTACGGTTCGTCGAGCTTCGCGTTCGCACGGGCAAGATGGCACGCTACGAGCTCGCACGCGCTCGCGCTGCTTTGGCACAGGCACAGCAAATGGCAGAAGACGCGGCGGCTGAACGCGATGAATCGTCCAACGACTTGAAGCTCCTGCTCGACTTCGATATTACGTCGACCTTGATCATCCCCGATAAGTTCGAAACGCCGGCATTTAATGACACGCTGGGAGCGGCGACCCAGCGGGCACTGAACCAGCAACCGGCAGTGCTCGCAGCACGTCTGCGTTACAGTGCCGCACGCGCCACGCTCGATCAAGCACGAGAAGCGTACGCGCCGACAGCGGCCATAACGGGACAGACCTACAACGGGAATTCAAATCCGCAGCTTGGCTCGTCAGGCGGGCAGGTTGGCGTGTCTGTGACCTTGCCGATTGTCGACGGCGGCACTCGCCACGGCGCATTAGTCCAGGCGAGCGCCGGTCTTGCGAAGACGGAAGCCGATTTCGAGCGTCAGCAATTGATGGTCCAGGTTGGGGTGGCGAATGCATGGCGTGAGCTCGACGCGGCACACCAGAACCTGCAGACGGCACAGGCGGCGTTGGATGATGCATCGGAAAGCCTTCGCGTTGCGCGCCTGCGGCAACAAGCAGGCAAGGGAACGCAATTAGAAGTGCTTGACGCCCTGTCCGTTGCTTCGAGCGCGCGCCTCGGCGTACTTCAAGCACAAGAACGATACGACGTCACAATCGCCGGCGTGCATCACGCTGCTGCCGATCCATGGTGAAGGAGAACATAAACATGCACAAGGTCTTCATTGTCATAGCAGCGCTCGCACTGCTCGCTGGTTGTTCAACCAAGACTGACTCGACAGGAAGCTCAAATGCTCCCCTCTCTTCAAGCGGCGATTTCTCGATGACGCTCGCGTTTGAACCCACGCCGCCGAAACAGGGAAGCGAAACAGTCACAATCGCGGTGAAAGATAGCGCCGGTAGTCCGGTTAAGGGGGCTACGGTAAAGATCGGCACGACCATGCCTCAAATGTCAATGACTGGCCCAAACATTTCCGCTCAAGATAATGGCGATGGAACGTATTCAGCCGTAACAAATATGAACTATGCAACGCGTTGGGTGCTCGACGTCACCGCAACGCTTGGCGGCAAAAGCGCAAAGGCTGAGTTCGCAACGGACATAAAGTAGACTCACCGCCCATTGACATATCATAATTCAATGATGTAAGATTTGCCAATGAACAGCCCGGTTTCGATCAAACATGCCGCCTCTCTAGCGGCCGAGAACGTCCATTCGAAGTTTTTTCAGGGCTTGGCGGACCCTACACGTTTGAGAATAGTGCGTATGCTACTTGATGGACCGCAGAGTGTGGGCGAGCTTGTTACGCGCCTTGGAGCTAGTCAGAGCCGGGTGAGTAACCATCTTGCCTGTCTAAAATGGTGCGGTTACGCGAGCAGTGAGCGATTAGGGCGTTCCATGGTCTACCGTATATCCGATAAGCGGGTTCGCGCCTTGCTTGAGGTGGCGGAAACAATAGTTGCTGATAACGCACAACGTCTGGCAACGTGCAGTCGTATCCAACAGCCAGCCAGTAACAAGTATCGTGGCAAGCAAAAATAGGCCCACTGGCAACGCCGTTGGGGCCGCATCGTTCAGTATAGGGGCGGTGGTGGCGGCAACTCTCGGAGCCGCGTGTTGCAGCGTACCTCTTTTGGGTCCCGTAATCGTGGCGGCACTAGGCGTTAGTGGCGCTGCCACATTTGCCGGAATCAAACCTTACACGCCATACCTGTTTATTTTATCAGCATTGATGCTTGCCTTCAGTTTTTGGACCGTCTATCGTCCAGCAAGTCAGTGCGCGCTCAATGCAAATGGGCAAAAGATAAACGCTGCACACCCATCGATCAAGATGCTGTTGTGGGTTGCTGCGGCAATTTGGATTATCTCGGTTAGTGTCACTCTCATTTCCTTGACCAAGTCATAGGAATCAGGATTGACATGCGAAGATTGGTGTTTTCTGTGGGACTGGCGGCCTTTATGACGGGATGCGGCACAGGTTCGAGTGCTCAAGAATCATTTGACGTTTTGAACAAGGATTCAGAACCGTTAAAACGAGCCTTTAACGCAGATCGTGCCAAAGTTCGAGTCTTGATGCTCGTTAGCCCGACCTGACCACTCTGTCTTCGGGGTGCTTCCGAAGTTGAGAAGCAGTTGCTTCAAAAGAACCAAGACTCGAGGTTGGCGGCGTACGTAGTTTGGGTGCCTGAACTAGGTGCTGAGTTGAAGAATGTCGCTCCGGCCACAGTTCTGGTACCGGATGCTCGAGCAAGACATTATTGGGACCCTGATGAGGTTGTGGGCATCAAGTACGAGCGTGTTCTTGGAATCGATAGGCCGGCCTGGGATGTATACATGCTTTTTGGACCAAAGACGATTTGGACCGGCGATGAACCTCCTAAGCCCGAGTTTTGGATGCATCAACTCGGTGGTGTTACAAACGCGCCACACCTTGATCCTGACAAATTTGCGGCAGAGGCCGCTAAACTGCTGAACCACGGTTGACTGGAATCGTGCGCGTTCAATTGCTCTACTTCGATGGTTGCCCCAACGCTACGAAGGCGCAGGAAGACCTTAACGCTGTACTTTCTGAAGAGGGGTTTAACGCCCAGATTGAACGGATCATGGTGCGTAACCCCTCGCACGCTAGAAGACTACGATTCCTAGGTTCTCCGACGATTCGAATCAATGGCCATGACGTGGAGTCCGAAGCGCGTTCTCGAACCGACTATGGTTTTATGTGTCGGACGTACCGAACTGCTGAAGGTGTTACAGGTACGCCTTCACGCGCCCAGATTATTGAGACCATTAGGTGCATCGCAGACGCAGAGTAGGCTTTTCTTCAAAGCCGCCACCCGTCTTGGCGACGAACAAAATAGCGACGCCGGGTTGACGGAAAATCGATGCGTATCATTAGCAGCCTGGGTGTAAAGCGGGCTCGTCTTGCGCGAGAGCGTCGATGTCTAAGGGTGTACCCGCCTTCATGCAGAATTTGAGGCACTATGGACAGTGACCGATCCCTTGTCCCGACGACGATGGCGACGATATCGATCCCGACGTTGCTCTCAACGTTGCTCTTGCCGAGCAAGAGCCGATCAGCGTGACGCCAACCACACTGACTCGATGACATCGTCTGACGCATGATCGAAGCCCGAGAGCTGGCAGAAATCCCGCTTTTCGCCGACGTAACGCCGACGCTGCGAGCGCGAATTGCTTCGCGTTCCGCCGAAGTCGTGGTGGCGCCCGGGGAATGGGTTACGCGAGAAGGTGATGCCGCATATCTGTGGGTCGTTCTTTCCGGGGAAGTAGAGCGGGTGCGGCTCCTGAGCGGACAGGAGACGCAGGCAACGACGTTCGACCCGGGTGAATACTTCGGCGAGTTTGCCGTCGTTCTCGGCACGGAGTCGTTCACCTCGATTCGTGCGCTCCGCCCATCGCGTTTGATGCGCGTCGATCCGGCCGATTTCCATTTGCTCATTTCCGAGTCAAAAGAAGCGGCTGCCGTCGTGGCTCAAACGCTGATTCGTCGCGTGACGACTTTCCGTGAAGCGTACGGAAAGTACGGGGTGCGGCAGGCCGTCGTGATTGGCAGCGATCTCGACGCAGCCTCGCATGCGATTCGCGATTTCCTCTCACGCAACCAGGTGGTGTTCGAATGGCTCGATCTCGACGATGCCATCGATGCGGAGCCTATTGCGAAGCTCAGCGTCGACACGTCGACGTGGCCGCTCGTGCGTCTCTCCGACGGGCGCACGCTCGTCAAACCGGATCATCAAGTGCTTGCGGAATCCATCGGTCTTCCGATCGCGCCGCGCCTCGGCGAATACGACGTGGTGATCGCCGGAGGTGGTCCCGCGGGCCTTGCGGCGGCGGTGTATGGAGGCTCCGAAGGTCTTGCGACGATCTTGATCGAGCAGGACGCGCCTGGCGGACAAGCCGGCACGTCGTCGCGCATCGAAAACTATCTCGGGTTTGTCAGCGGGATCTCCGGAGGCGAGCTGGCGCATCGCGCGCTGCAACAAGCCAAACGGCTCGGCGCGGAAATCGTCGTCACGCGCTACGTGTGCGAAATTCGGCCTGACGGTGAGAGCGCCGGGTTTGTCGTGGTGTTAGACGGCGGAACAGAGATTCGCGCGCGCAGTATAGTGGTCGCAACAGGCGTGGCGTGGCGGAAGCTGCCGACAGCGGGGCTCGACGTGCTCGTCGGACGCGGCGTCTTTTACGGTGCATCCCGCGGCGAAGCGTACTCCGTTCGTGGGAAGGACATTTTTCTCGTGGGCGGCGGAAATTCGGCGGGACAGGCCGCGATGTTCTTCTCGACTTACGCGCGCAGCGTGACGATCTTGGTTCGAGGTAATGGACTCGAGCGAACGATGTCGCAATATTTGATCGAGCAAATTCGCGCGGTGCCGAACATTGCAGTCGAAACCTGTACGAGCCTCGAAGCGGTCGACGGCGATGGGCGTCTGGAGCGGATCGTCACTCGATCGAGCGTTTTGGGCACAGAGCAAGAACGCGACGCTCATGCGCTGTTCATCCTTATCGGCGCCGATGCGGAGACTTCTTGGCTGCCCGAGGAACTAGAGCGAGATCAGCACGGCTATATTCGCACGGGACGCGAGATCGAAGATTGGCGGCTCGAGAGGAAGCCTTATCCGCTCGAAACGAGCATCCCCGGGATCTTCGCGGCGGGTGACGTTCGCAGCTCATCGGTCAAGCGCGTCGCGTCGGCGGTCGGCGAAGGTAGTATCGTGATCTCGTATATCTATCAATACCTGGAGTCCCAACAGGTGCAGCAACCAGCATAGCGGCCGTTGCGGAAAGTCGTCGGCTTTTCGCCTTCGGTAGACCCCTGATTCAATCTGCGTCTAGTTCGAATCCAAAATGCACATCCCGCTCAGCCTTAGACGACAACGCCCGCGTTGCAAGGACACGGGCGTTTTTTCTATGGTTCAACATAGTCCATCCATGTCCGCTAATTTCTAAGTCTATGGGGACAACGATGCTAATCCGCGGACCTCATTGCCAGCAGATCATTTGTATACGTCATTGACGTATACGGCATTGCCGTGGTAGGATATTAGATGTGGACGAGTCCGAGTTTGAGGGCTTTGAGTGGGACGAGGCGAAAAGCACTGCCACCTTCAAAGGTCGCGGAATCGACTTCGAAGCGGCCGCTAGCGTTTTCGACGGCGCCCATGTGGAGCGCGAAGATCTGAGGACGGATTACGGCGAGCACCGCTACCTGGTGACTGGCGAAGTACAGGGAATAGTCATTACCGTTGTGTGGACTCCACGCGAGAAATCGTCGAATTATTACTGCGTGGCCAGCGACTGAGAGAGAGGAACGTGAATACCGTGGGTACTGTAAGAAAATCCACCAGCGAAATCCGCCAGAACAAGGGGCGGATTGACCGCAAAAAGATTGCGAGTTTGACTGATTCTGATCGCGAACGGTTTAAGCGAGAGGAGTTAGTTAGCGACGAAGATTTTGGACTTCCGCGTATGGTCGCTCCCCACGTCGCAATCCGCAAACTTAGAGAGCATCTCGGACTTTCGCAGGACGAGTTTGCAGATCGTTACCTCCTCCCTAGGCGCACACTGCAAGAGTGGGAGCAACATCGTCGAGAGCCATCGGAGCCTGCTCGAGTTCTGCTCTTTGCGATCTCGCGTGATCCGCGAGGATTAGAGAAAGCGCTACGTCGCTCGAGGAAGCGATGAGGTAAAGCCCTAGTCGAAGCCTAGTGCGAATAACAGAAGAAGTGGATGAATGCGCATAGTCGCCATCGCAATAATTATCGCCATCAATGCCCTTCTCGCAAGCTGTCAACGCCCGGCTCAACAACCTTCATCAGCATTTAACATACAGTTGCCATCGCCTACGCCAACTGCTCGCTGCTGGATTTATGAAGCAATTTATCCTGCGACGGATAAGGCCTTAACGCGTGAGCATGCTACAATGGCGGAACTGCGCGAGATTAAGAAGTGGGCCGCGCCTTTGTCGCCCGCGCAGCTGCATTCAGTACGGATGGCCTCGCCTTGGGCGTCGCCTCCATTACCTTCCGAACTGCACCTAGTTCGCTGGATGCGTGATCCTCATGACAAGTCCGTATATATCTTTGTTGCGCGGCCCATCAATAGACCTCACACGCTGATTGTTGACGGGTACTCTCCGTGGATTGCCCTCAATGCCAACCTCATAATTGACCCAGTAGAATGCGAACTCCACGCGTATCCGGGAGCCTAAGACCTCGCGCTGATTCTATGCTCGGGTGATGCAGGCGAAAGATGATGGACCCTAAAACCGTTCCAAAATTACTCGGGCCGTAGCGAAGCCTGGTTATCGCGCCTGTCTAGCGGGTCGGCGCAAGATTGCCTTGAAGTCTGAGAGTTCCAAACGCAAATTCTGGTGAGTCCGCTGCCGTCCGCGATTGTCCGGATGTATTTGGGTGGCCCGAAGAGAATGGCATAGGCTAGGCGTCATCTTGGAACGTATGGGGACAACAATGGGTCAACGCCAAATTAGAAAATGCGGCAAACCCTGCTGAAATAAGGCGGGCCGTAGCGTAGCCTGGTCAACGCGCCTGTCTGGGGGGCAGGAGATCGCTGGTTCGAATCCAGTCGGCCCGATAGATTCCACAAAGGTCAAATTCTCTCCACAAGAGCTGCACTCAATCCAAGAAGGTCGCATGAATAGACCAACTCGTAACTGGTTCTTGGTATTCGTTATCTTGACCGTTGGAGTTGCCCCTGCGCTGGCGGACAAGCAGTATAAATGTGCAGTTATATCTGGTAGTGGCTTCCCAGTCAAATTGACTTCGTGCGAAGCGTGGGCCCGTGACTGGAACAAGACAATCCTGACCGCCCACGCTGCCATTTCTAATAAGTTGTTCGACCTTGGGGTGTCGCTGTTAAATACATCGAACAAGACAGTAACTAAGGTCAGCGTTAAGATAACTTCCTACGACTCGTTGAACGGGGTACTTGGCACCGCAAACTTGGACACAGCATCAAACGCTGCAGCTGACGGCATGAGCATTGCACCGGGGTCATCGTTTGATTTACTTGGCCCTAAAAGCTGGCACGGTCGCAACGACCCGGATCGTGATCACGTAACCTGTGAGGTTACAGCCGTCAAATTTTCTGACGGATCAATTTGGACATCACCAACACCAGCCCCGATACCAAGTGGTTCACCGTAGCCAACAACGTCGGACGGGTGAACCACCAGAACTGGAATTGATTCACGCACCCCTCTCGATCCAAGTCAAAGAGTCGTCTTGGCCGGAAGCCGGTTATAGAGGAGCGCCGCCGAACCCGATCTCGTTTCCATCGGTATCACGGTACGTGGTCTTGCGCACGCCGTTCGAGTAAGTTTCCCGCTTCACGGGGTTGAGCCCCAGATCGGCTATCTGCGCGACGAGCGCATCAAGATCGTCGACGAAGAGCGTGTGCATGGCGTGGCCAGCGTGTTCCGGCCGCTCCACAATGTACGTGTACCGATGTTCCGCAAGCTCCCACAGGGCCTCTGTGTCGCGTGGAAAGAAAGTGGTCGGGGAGCCCAGTAGCCGTTCGTACCGTTTCAGCGCCGCCGCGTAGTCAGCGACCGGGATTCCTGCGAAAAGGTCGAGCTTCGTGGTATGAAGCATCCTTACGCTCCTCTGTCTCAGTTTGACAATTGCACAACAAACCTGCCAAAGGGGCAGGGGTTACAACTCCGACCATTGGAGGACGCTTTGCAACCGACGATCACCGATGACTTGATGCGACACATGCTGGACAAAAGTAAGCCGTATTGCGTGATGGTGCTACGTTTGGGTCCTGTCAAGGATCATCCCGATTTTCGAAACATCGTTTGGGAACATGGTCGCCGAAACTTCCAGCTGCGTGCCGAAGGCAAGCTTTGCATTGTGTGCCCCGTACGAGATGATACGGACGTTGCAGGCTTCGGGATCTTTGCGACGGATCCGGAAGAAACGAAGCGAATCATGGACGACGATCCGGGCGTGCGCGCGGGGATCTTTACCTATGACGTACATTCCTGCGTCAGCTTCCCGGGAGACGCCTTAGCCTGAATTCACTCAATCGCCGAACGTGTAAGTGAAGTCGCCATCCGAGTCGGCTGTGCCAGCGAGCCGAAACATCCGCGATCCGCTGGGTGCACTACAAGGCGCGATTGCATCGTCACCTCTGTAAGTGAACGCGTTGCCCGCGCCTTCTATGCAGAATTGCTTTGCGCCAGACTCGTGCCCGGAACCATTAGCTCCCGACCACATCTTAGTTTTGTCTGCGGCGACCCAGGCAAAGACATAAACCTTCTCATCGCCAGTAAGAGACATGGTGTTGCGACATTGACCTTGAGGAATGTTCCAGTAACCTTCACTACGCGAGTATGAGTCGTTATCGGAGGTGTAGTGGTAGGCAACTGCGACGTCAATTTGGCCTTGGCTTGTGCTGTTGCACACGGTGAGGTCCGCCTTGGCGGGATGCGCGCAAATCGCAACTGCTATGATCAAAATCGCAAGGATGAGTGCATGTTTCATTGTGCTATCTCCAATGGGTATAGCGGATGGAATTCACCGAGGAACGGTTTAGCCATCGGTGCGTCAAATTCTCTAGTAGCTATCCTTCGAACCTTTCAGCTAGATAGGTGTGCGCACAGCTACATGTGGCCCGTGGAATCGGCTACAGGAAGTTCTCGGGATCGACCTCACGCGCTAGCGTCGCTGACCCGGTGAAGTCGCCGTCGACCACCCATACAGTGATGGGCATGGTCTTCCCGAGCATCCCGGCGATGCACATGCGGTTCTCCAATTCGGCGCCGCTGAGCCAGCCCGGGATCGGCTGTGTTCCGTTCCCTTTGATCGTCGATACGAGTTCCAGACAGAAGCCCGTCACGGCTCCGTAAGCGATAACAGCAGTGATGTGCTTTTTCACGTAGGGGTCTGTCAACGTGGAAGTTGTCGCGTACGTGTAGTGCGCCGTTACGATTCAATTGAGCTGCCATCCGCAAGTTCCAGAACCTCATCTTTTAAGAGTGAATCAACCGGCGCGATTTCCTGACGCGTGCCGTTGCGCCACGATTCAGTCACTTGCCAGCCGACCTGCTGGCTCCCATCCATGAACGGCTCGACCTTGGTCACCTGAACTCGCCACACCCCGTTGAACATCCATTGCTTCATGCACCCTTCAGTCATCATGCCCGCGGCGGTCGAATGGAGCGTGCCGGTCGTTGAAAAGAGAGCTATCAGAATAAGTAATATCGCTGGTTTGGGCAAATAACGCATGCCAAAACCTCCGCTGAAAGCAAGGATGCCTCAGCTCGCGGAGCCGATCGTGATGCGACGGGGCCTTACACGAATTTCAGAAATCACCTCTCCCACTGGAAATCGACTCGACGCGAGGAGAAGAAGCGTCGAAACTGCCCCCGAATGAGGGGAAGAAAAAAAGTGAGGCAAGGTTGCGCCTGACCATGGGGCAACTAGACCGATAGAGAAAGCCCGCATCCGGCAAAGGGACGCGGGCTAATTATTTTGCCTGGGAGCCTCCAGTAATTTAGACAGTCCTTCGGCCCGCTATCAGGTTAAAGATAAAAACCACCACTGCGATTACCAGCAATATGTGGATCAGTCCGCCACCGATATGGGTAAGGAGTCCAATTAACCACAATACGAACAGAATGACTATAATCGTCCACAATAGACCGCCCATTTTGCTCTTCCTTTCTTAACGAACAATCGTGGTCGTGTCTCGATCACCGCGATTCCCTATCGCCACTGCGATAACCACGATTATCGCGACTAAGACGACGCCAATGATTATCCAAGCGCTGTAATCCGTGGTTGTCGTGGTAGTAGTAGTAGAAGTACTCGTTGATGTAGTCGTCGTCGCGACAGATGTCGGAGCCGTCTGAGGCTGCTCCGTGGTTTGAGGTTGAGCCGTAGGCATATCCGTTGCTTGGGCTACTATATATCCATTCATGACTGTACCCCCATGAGTTAATCGAACCGACAGAATAGGTATTTCCCGTTTCTTGCGGTTCTAACGGTCCCAATGGAGCAGTCCGGAAAGATTAGGGATGGTCTTAACTTCGGGCGCCTACCGCGTGATAGTTTTCGAGGTTGGGGGCGAGATGGTTCTGGTGCAGATCTGTCAAGTCGTGCAGCGCGGGTTCGATTTCCGTCGCCGCCAGCCCCCGTCTATGACGGAGGGAGCGATGGCCGCAGATCTGACAGCGTTCCCTGTTGCACGGCACGTGAGAAAACGCTATAATACGAGTCGACAGATCTGCAGCAGAACCGGCCTTCCAGCCGGTTTCTGCTTTTTGAACAGGCCGCGTAATAAAGTTGCGTCTGCCCAGGAGGCAGGAGATCGTCCGGACGAAACCATCGGCCCGGTAACATGTGCTATAAATTCGCGCGAGCCGTCCGTTGATTCTATTTATTAAGGGTGTCGCGATTACACTGGGTCTCTTCGTCGCGGTTTACGCTCCGGCGTTCCTTGTCACCGCACTCTTTCGACCGCGCATCGAAGTAGCTATTGCGCTGGTTATTCTTATTTCTGCCGGCATCGCGTTCGCTTGCATACTGCTATTTTCAAAGCCGTCGAGTGGGGTTGCACAATTTGGTTTCATACTTCCTCCCAGCCGATACGTTTGGCTCGCCTTGGAATTGGGACTGCCGCTGGGGATTCTTACCGGTTGGCTCGCACAGCTGTTTCCTTCGTTGCCTCCCTATGATGTTTCACGGTTCACCGGAAGTATGATCATTTCGTATTTCGTAATCGGTGCGTCGATCCAAGAGGAGATCATATTCCGCGGACTATTGCAAACGATGTTTGAGCGTGCCTTGAACCGCAGTCTCATCGTCACGAAACTGTCAGTTGGGTACTCGGTCATTGTTGTCGCACTGCTGTTTGGCCTGATCCACGTACCAGAGGGGCTGGTGATAGCGTTTTGCGCGCTCGTGCTTGCAGTCATTGCAGGGGAGCTGCGGAAGCGCAGTGCATCCATTGTGCCAGCCATAATTGTTCACATGCTGTTCAATGCGGGAAGCGCTGTGTTCGCGCTCCCGCTCCATCATTAGCAGGAACCGAGGCAAGTGGAGTGGACTACCCTTTCAGTGCAATGCCCACGGCAACCCGAAATAGCGCCGAGTAGATTGTGAGGCGTTAATGTGACTGATCCTACCTCTCTCAGTTTTGCACGGGATATTCGACCGATGTTCACTGACACGGATGTCGAACACATGCAGGCCTTCGGGATTGACCTCAGCGATAAAGATGATGTTGAAGCCCATGCTGAGGCGATATATCAACAGGTTAGCGCGCACACTATGCCGCCGCAAGGAACCGGTGAGCAATGGAGCGATGAGATGTGCGACCGCTTCAAAACATGGCAATCCCAGGGATGTCCGGCGTAGGCCGCTAGGCGCCTTGTCTTACCGGCCTCAGCCATATATCGTTTCATACGATGTCACAATCGGGGCTGTGATTAGTCTTACCACAGACTGGTGATTGCGGCCGCATGCCGGCCGGAAACCTCGATAGCCACGCAGGGTAGAAATGGAAGAGCTGGAGACAATGAAGTGTGTTTGCTGTCAATCTTCGTGCGATGGAACTTTCAGAGTCCATGGGCACGCAGTATGCTTTGATTGCACGATGAACAAGAGCCACACCGACATTATGGCAATTGTCCAAGAGCGACTCCGCATCAACGTCAAGACCTGGGAAGTTCCAACCCGAACGTCATAGCGAGGCGCGGCGCGGAAGAGTCTTATAGCGCTACGTGTCATGCCGCCCAGCCAAGCCGGCTTTCATTTTTGTCCGTCTTGCTGTTTAGAATTGCGTCAAATGCGAACAATATAAGCGTAGGTATCACCATAAGCCGATGCATAAAGGAGGATCTATGCCGCGAAAAAGATCCGGACGAAAATATGGCAAAAAAGCTGGTCAAAAAGTTAAAAGGGCGATGCACGAACGCAAGCGCGGAACGTTGAAATCTGGCAGGTCCGGTAAGAAAGTTAAGAGCCGGAAGCAAGCCATAGCGATAGGGCTCTCAGAGGCGAGAAAAAGCGGCGCGAAGGTTCCTAAGAAACGATCTGGGAGGCGTAAAAGAAAGTGAACTCTCGATAAACCCTGATCGCCTTCTGAACTCGCAGATGGTAAACATCGGGTGGTTCTCGAAACGCCGCTTCTAGAAAGCGGGTTCGTGGTGATTCAATGCGTTTGTATAGGCTTTGCGATCATTTCGCTCTTCTTAACTGGAGTGCGCGGCGCGAATCTGCATTAACTGTTTGGTAGCAGATCTGCATTTAATTTGGTCGAGAGCGCATGCGAGTTATCAGCCTGAACGCCAATGGGATCCGTTCGGCGGCACGCAAGGGGTTCTATTCATGGATGGAGCGAGAGGACCCGGATTTCGTGTGCCTTCAGGAAACAAAGGCGCAAGAACATCAATTGCCGTTGGAAGCAGCTGCTGTCGCTCATTACACCGGTGTCTTCCTCGATGCAGAACGCAAAGGATATAGCGGCGTTGCCGTTTATGCAAAACCCAAGCCGGCAAACATTGTGCGGGGCTTTGGCTGGTCCGAGTTCGAAAATGAGGGTCGCTATCTTCAATTCGATTACGGCTCTATCAGCGTAGCATCGCTCTACGTCGTATCAGGTTCGATGGGTTCGGTACGCCAAGCGGCAAAAGAACAATTCTTGGATGGTCTGTACAACGAACTCGCGAGATTGCGTAAGGACGGCCGCTCCTATATCATTTGCGGCGATATCAACATTGCGCACACGGAACTCGACGTCTATAATCCCAAGCGGTGTTCGCACATCTCGGGATTCTTTCCGCACGAAAGGGCCTGGCTCGATCGCGTCCTTGGCGATCTCGGTTGGGTCGATGCATTTCGCGTTGTCAACCACAACGCCGGAGAATACTCGTGGTGGTCAAATTTTCGAAGCGATTTTGAACACAACCGCGGCTGGCGGATCGACTATCAGCTCATCACACCCGATCTGCGCGACCGCGTCCAAAGCGCCCGCATCTATCGCGATGCGCGGTTCTCAGATCACGCACCGATTATCGTGGATTACGCGATTGAGCTTAAATAGCTCGCTTCAAGTGGTGAATAAGTGGTGCAAGAGTTGTGCCACCCAAAGCCGTTTATAGGAGGCAAAGAAGCCGGTTTTGAAGCGACTTGCATGTGGAGAGACATCATTGAGTTAGCGAGAAAAGCCGGGATCCCGCTGATCGTCCTAACGGTCTATGTCGTTGTGGGCCTTGGAGGCTGCGCATCGCAAGCGACCCCGACAGGATCTACCGGGCCGGTTGCGTCTCGCCTCAAAGAAGGAAAGCTGTTGCTCTACCTGAGCGGACTGTCGCCTTTGCGTACGCCACCGCAAGGCGCCGTCGGATACACGGATTGTGGATTTCAACTTAACGGCTTCAATAGGACAACATCGTTTATCTGTCTTAGCTACTACAGTTTATCATCTACGAGGCCGGATACCAGGGTGCATTTAGCGTGTCGTCGTCTTGCCCGTCAACCCCTGATGCCTTACGGCGACCTTTTCGCCCGATGCCATGGGGCCGGGCGCCACCCTTGTCGTCACCTCCGGCCGGGTATACAGCACAGCAAACTGCATCTTCACCATTAGCGACGTATTCGCTCAGACCGTACATGTCAGCGTCGGCTACCCAGGGTAGCTCTCGACCCGAGTCGCTTAACGCAACCGCAACGTGGGTACTAAATATCCGTAATGGCCGTAAAAGACATAGCGTTCGTGGCGTACTCGGTCGCCGACGTGCCGCGCGCTGTCGCGTTCTATCGAGACATCGTTGGCCTTAAGCCGGCTCAATCGTTTGGCGAACATTGGGCAGAGTTTGATGTTGGAAACTCAACGTTCGGCGTTGGGCGTGGTGAGAGCATTGGCATAGCGCCAGGGTCACAACAGAGCGCGGCCTTCGAAGTCGACGACGTGGCGGCCATGCGAGAAATGCTTCAAGCCAAGGGTATCAAGGTTTCCGATCTCAACGAGTCGCCCGCTTGCTTCAGCTGTTTTGTCACCGACCCTGATGGGAACCGGTTTGCTCTCCATCAACGCAAGGTGTAACCACCCGCCTCTGGCCAGAAAGGGAACTCTTCGTGCGTCTCGCTCGTTCTCTAGTCATGAAACGCTTCACGTCGGTGGCAGCATTGGTGGCTTTTTTGGCCTTGGTAGGGTGCAGTAGCTCGTCAAATAGTCCCGGCCAGTTTCAACTCCCGTGCAATACGGGGACCTCGCAGCAGCTGGCAAACCCAACGCCAGGCCAGACCGGCGTACCAACGACCCAGGGTCGAATTACGGTCGTGGCATTTGGGAACAACAACATCCTGTTTACTACATACACTCAGTGGATCGTCACGCTGACCGATAACACGGGCGCACCCTGGACGGGCGGCCCCTTAAGCTTGGTATCCGATCCGTCCGGCCCACATCCGTATCCGTCAGATTTTTACTACGCGTCGAACATCCCGATGCTCACAGCAGGCCGCACTTATACAGCATATCTAAGCCAACCAAGCGGTACCTGCACTCCGGTGCAGCTGCAGCAGCAGTTCTCGACGTAACGCTTAGCTTATTGCAGCTGGTACTTTGGTTGCATCGGACGTCTCCGGTGCGAGATTCTTTCGTTCGCGCAGAAATTTAAAGAACTCGGCGCCTTCGCGTAGGCGGCGCTTCATGACCTGCGGGTCACGGAGCATCCCGCCAAAGAGCGAAAACATTTTGCGCGGCCTGAAATAGAATTTGCGATAGAACTCGTCCAGAGAATTGAAGATCACGGTCGAGCTCAAGTGCGGGTAGTTGAGCGCAGCGATCTGGATGCCATGCGTATCGACGAGCTCATCATGTTGGATGTGCAGCCATCCCTGCTCTTGCGCCTGGCGAAACAGCTCTGTGCCAGGGTATGGCGCGGCGAGCGAGACTTGGATGGTCTCAGGTTCAACCTCGCACGCAAAGCGTATTGTCTCACGGATTGTCTCCGTTGTTTCACCGGGGAGCCCTACGATGAACGTGCCGTGTATCGTGATGCCCAGCTCGCGGCAATCGCGCGAAAATCTGCGCGCTATGTCAAGCCGAACGCCCTTTTTGATATTGTTCAAAATCTGCTGGTTCCCGGATTCGTAGCCGACGAGCAGCAGACGCAGGCCATTGGCCTTCATGATCTCCAACGTCTTGCGCGGAACGATCGCCTTTGCGTTGCACGACCAGGTCAACCCTAAGCTCCCCAGCCGACGTGCTATTTCCTCAGCGCGGGGAAGATTATCGGTAAAGGTGTCGTCGTCGAAGAAGAACTCGCGAACCTGCGGGAAATACTTTTTGGCGAGCGCCATCTCGGCTTCGACGCTTTCCACACTTCGAACGCGGTAGACGTGACCGCCGACAGTCTGAGGCCACAGGCAGAACGTGCACTGGGAGCGACAGCCTCGCCCCGTATAAAGCGACACGTACGGATGCTTAAGGTAGCCGATGAAGTAGTTTTCAATCGTCAGGTCTCGTTTGTAGACCTCAATAACCGTGGGCAACGACTCCATGTCTTCCAGCGTCGGTCGCTTCGCCGTGTATTCTATGTTACCGTTGTCGCGGTAGACAATGCCCGGCACGTCCTTGAGTTGCTTGCGAGAGGCCACGTCTGAACAAATGTAATCGAACTCTCCGAGAGCCATCCAGTCTACGGCAGGTGCCGCCTTCATCGATTCAAGCGGCAAGACCCCGACGTGCGCGCCGACCATTCCCACCATGACATCCGGATTTTCTCGTTTCAGCCGGGCGGCGAATTTGGCGTCGCCGTGAAATGACGGCGTGCTCGTGTGCATGACGATGAGCTCGTAATCTTTTGCCAACGGCGCAACTTGTTCGACCGTCAATCCGTCGGGCGGCGCGTCGATCAATTTGCTTCCCGGAACCATCGCGGCGGGCTGAGCAAGCCAGGTTGGAAACCAAAATGACCGTATCTCGCGCCGCGCTTGATAACGCGAACCGGCCCCCCCGTCGAATCCTTCGTAGCTCGGCGGGTTCAAAAACAATGTCTTCATTATTTCAGGCATAGCCATCCGGGTTATACGACGCCGGCACAAACTCCCCGTAGCTGCTCGTTATTTCGAGCCAACCACGATTTGGATAGCCGTCTTGCCAGTTGCCTGGGTGATCATGACGCTCTTAAAGTGCTTGTTCGTCTCGGTGCCGATTGCGAACTGAGCCATCGATGATCCGCCGCTCGTCATGTGCAGCTTCTCGGAGCCGGCCGGCATGTGATTCTTGTACCAAGCGTACACTTTGTCGAACGAGTCCGAGGTCGTAAGCATGGCGATTTGCTGGTTGCCTTCGTTTGACTGCACGCTCAAACCGCCGCTCAAGGAGGATGCGCCAGGGTATACGGGCACATCGAGTTTCGAAAGATCGACTGCATTTTTGCCGACGACCGCCGTTCCTCCGTTCGTCGTGATCGTTGTCGTGTCGTTAGTTTGGTTGGTTTCGACCGTCGCCGCGCCGTCTTTGGTAATAATCGTTTGTTTGTGTCCGCTGCAGCTGGTCAACGCACAGACCAGCAACGCGAGAGTAACCGCGGAAATTACGCGCATCAGCCGCGCTCCTTCATTAATAACTCCGTGCGCGGACTAACGGCGCACCCATGAATTGTAACACCCTGCAAGCAGAACAGTAAATCCCGACGTTGCGTTCGAAGGCGAAAGCTCAGGCGCTCACGTCGTAAACGACTAGACCACTTTGGGCACGCGCGCCTTGCGTGATCCGATGCGGCGACAGTCTGCCATCCTGAAAAAGATGTTGGACGCCGATAGATCTGGTCAACACCGCGGCATCCGCGACAAGGCGGCGATGACAGCGCCACCACAGACTCTCCGAACACATAATAGCGGTTAGCGATGCGGCGGCTTCCTGCAACAACTCATCGAATGCATGCCAGAACGGCGGTGTCTGCATGTAATCTGCGTACCCACGAAATGACGAGTGCCGCAAAGCGATGTTCTTCGAATCGGGAAGGGGTCGCCGAAAGCCGCCTAGGCGCTGCTCCCAACGATACGATACATCTGCGCCGGGAAGCCATGCTTGCATGCTGTCGCGGGCGAAATGCGGACTGCGTTTGCTTGTCGGAACTGTGCGAATATCGACGACATGCTTGATATCTGCCGCTTGCACGAGTTGGATGAAGGCATCGGCCGTGAGGGTACTATGCCCCACAGTGAGCAAGCGAATGTTAGTGGTAAAAATATGGGTCTAAGACACTCACTTCTGAGACGCTGTCGACCGGAAGACCGTTGCGCTGCGCGGCCTTGCGGATGGCATCTTCGCTTGGACCGTCGTAGATGCAAAAGGTCTTCTTGTGGTCCTTGGCTACGTAGGAGTGTACCCAGGTGACACCGAGATCCTCATTTTTCTCGACGACGCTTGCGCACGCTGTCGCACCTTCATCCGTGGCTGGAATATTGAGACCGTCTTTGAACGTGCGCTCGACCATGTATCGCGGCATAGAAATCCTCCCGCTCGCCGTAAGTGTAAAGATGCCTCGCTTTGGACGTACATTTTATCGTGCATTGGGCGGTTTTGGCAAGCACCGTAGGGCTGACAGCACCGTAGGGCTGACAGCACCGTAGGGCTGAGTACGAGCCCGCCAGAACTCCATAGCCGATGTCACCCGCTACATCGGGCAAGGGGGCTCAGACCAAGCAATCTCGATCGTTGCCGAGCGGCACCGTCACGTTCCTCTTTTCCGATATCGAAGGCAGCACCGAACGTTGGGAGGCATACCGCAAGCCCATGAAAGCTGCGGTTGCGCGCCACGACGAGCTCATGCGGGTGGCAATTGAGCGCTACGGCGGGTATGTCTTCAAAACAGTGGGCGATGCTTTTTGCGCCGCGTTCAGTGATGCCTCGCACGCCCTGCATGCCGCGCTCGACGCGCAACTTGCACTCGCGCAAGAAGATTTCTCGGCCGTTGATGGGTTACGTGCGCGTATGGGCCTGCACACAGGGTCCGCAGAAGAGCGCGATGCTGATTATTTTGGTCCGGCAGTGAACCGTGTTGCGCGACTCATGTCGATCGGTCACGGCGGTCAACTTCTGCTGTCCGGCATCACGCACGAGCTCGTGCACAACGACGCAAAGGATGTTGTGTTTTCCGACCTTGGGTTGCATCGGCTCAAAGATCTGGCCGAGCCCGAGCGAGTGTGGCAAGCAACCATCGGCAACTTGCAGACAGATTTCCCGCAGCTCAATTCGCTGGATGTTTTGCCCAATAATCTCCCGGTCCAGGTCACCACGTTCATTGGCCGCGAGCGCGACCTCGAAGAGCTCAAAAGATACGTCGGGGAGCATCGGTTGGTGACGCTCTTCGGTGCCGGCGGAGTCGGTAAGACCCGACTCGCCGCCCAGGTGGGCGCTGAACTGCTCGATCGCTTTTCCGACGGCGTTTGGATTGCGGACTTCGCACCGATCACCGAGCCTGGATCCGTGACGAGTGTCGTCGCCCAAGCGTTGGGGGTGAGTCAAGCGCATGGACGTTTGCACGACGCGATTTGTCAGTGGCTCAAGGGAAAAGAGCTGCTGATCGTCCTTGACAGTTGCGAGCACGTGCTTGAGGCGGCCGCAACGTTTGCTGATGCCATTACGCGCACGTGCCCGAATGTGCGCATCGTCGCGACATCGCGTCAGGTGCTTGGGATCGCGGGTGAAAAGGTTATACATCTTGCGTGTTTGACGATCCCTGACAAAGGCGTGCGCCTCGATTCGGCACATGCCATGGATTTCGGAGCCGTCGCACTTTTTGTCGATCGCGCTTCCCTTGTCAACCGATCCTTTTGTCTGAGCGATGACAACGCGGCCATCGTGGCGGACATATGCCGGCGGCTCGACGGCATTCCGCTTGCCATTGAGCTTGCGGCCGCTCGGGTGAAGGTCCTCAGCGTGTCCCATCTCGACCAGCGCTTGAACGAGCGCTTTAAGATTCTCACGGCCGGCAGCCGTACCGCTCTTCCTCGCCAGAAAACACTCAGCGCGTTAATCGATTGGAGCTACGATTTGCTGTCGGCGCAAGAGCGCCGCCTGTTCAACCAGCTGTCGATATTCGCGGGTAGCTTCACCATCGACGCTGCATGCTTCACCTGTGCCTGCTCCGAGACACCCGAGGTAGACATTTTCGATCTGGTCGCATCGCTTACGGATAAGTCGCTCATGGTCGCAGATACGACCGGCGTTCAAGAACGTTACCGCCTGCTTGAATCAATGCGCGAGTACGGGCTTGAGAAACTCACGGCGAGCGGCGAGCGCGAGGACATCACTCGCCGTCATGCGCAGCATTTTCTAGCGGCCGCCCAAACTGCAGAAAAAAACTTCAATTCCATGCCTTTGTCGAGGTGGCTCTTAAGCGTCGAGCCCGACTGCGAAAATTTCCGGGCAACATTGGAATGGGCGCTGGGTAGTAGATGCGATGTCACCCTCGGCGCGACGCTCGCCAGTGCTTTGGAAATGTTTTGGTGGCATGGCGGTCTGGAAGCGGAAGGCCGACGCTGGGTGGAAATCGGCTTGCGCGGAATCGATGAAGCAGCGAACGCCGCCGTTGCACAGCGGTTGCGCCGCACCCTCACGCTGCTGACGTCGCGAGTGTTGTACTCGTAACGTTCGTAAGAGGTTTTTTGCTCGAAGCGAGTAACCGTTTGTTCGCCGATATGGCGTTCGAAGGGAGTTAACCGCATGTTCAAGCGCGCGGCCGCTATCTTTATTGTCATGCTTGTGTCAATGATTGGTGCATCCAGAGCCGATCAGTCACCAACGTATAAGGGACCCATGTCTGCCTCTGAACAAGCGTTCGTTCAATCGATCCAGGCTGATTTCAACAAACGATTTCCCCACGCAAGCGACGCAGAGAAGGCCGGGTATGTGCGCTATACGGGCGTTGATGAGACAGGCGCGATCAGCTACGCCAACATGCGGTGGAACTCGAAAGACATACAGCACCCGAGTCAGCTGTGGTATGACAAGAATGGCAACCTGTTAGGTGCGGATTTTTCAAAGCCGAGCACGGGAGGCAAGCGCCCGAATGTGTTTGGCGTTAATCCGGGGCGGTGGTACGAATTCGACGACCACATTCACTACGTGCTTCGGGATCCAAAGACCGGCAAGATGACATACGATTTGTATATGATGTCGCCGGCCTTTGCAAAACGTGGAGGAGACCCGAAGCATCCGAGCGCAGCCGACCTTGTTAAGATGAAGAAGGTCAAGTCGACATCCCAAGTCGCAACGGTATTCGACTTTCCAAGAGTCTGGGATCTCATCGTGTGGGTGAAGCCCAACCCCAACGGCGCCTTCTCGGACAAGAACCCGCTCGTCAAACCATAAGTAAAGCGGTCGACCGTGTCGACCGCTCTGCTGTCCTATCGCTATATTATTTGCCGGAGTCTGCGTCTGGCTGGGCGTCGTCCTGCGGAGATGGCCCATCACCTTTTGCAGGACTGGTTTCAGCCTCGCGATCTAATGGCCACTCGATCGTGCCGCCGAGTGACCCCAGATGCACCCTCGGGCTGTCTTGCGGCTTTCGCACGGCACTCACCTGTGCCACACGCTGCGGCGCGACAACGGCAGTGCCCCGCGCGTGCGCGGTATTTGCAGCATGTAGTTATAGGCGTTCAGCGAGCCAACCCCGGTCGCGTTGTCATAGCCCGGGTGCGCAGCATAGTCGCCGTTGCTGCCTGCAACGATATCGTGCCACGCTGAACCCGGATAGGTGCGGAGCCGGAATCCGTTATACAGGCCTGTCTGCGATAAGCCCAATCTGTGGCCCCAGTATTGGTCGAACTGCGCGTACATAGCTGCGAGGTTCGGCGCGACGCAGCTCGTGCCGCCGACCGCAAGCGCCCATGAGCCGAGATAGAAAAGTGCGTACGGTGTGTTGGAATCAGCATCGAGTGCCACGTCGGGAGTGTTGCGCCAGACTCTGCTGGCAAGTGTTGGAACTACCGTTTGGTATTTCGGCAGTCCGAAGAACTGGGAGAAACCACCGCCGCCTCCCGACCAAGCCGTCTCGGATTTAATCGTCCGATTGGCGTTGAGAACGAGTGTCGTGCCGCCGGAGGCTCCAATCCACGGAGAGCTTGAAGGGAAGTCGACGTTGATCGGGTTTGGCTGACCCGGAAGTCCGTCGGGCGGGTTATTCGTACCGCAATCGCGCGAGCCGTTATCGCCGGCGGCCGCGAAGCGCGTTTGCCCTTCCGCAGCACCTTGTTCGAAGAGGTCATTGTCTGCCGCCACTTCGTTGGGGTCGGAGCCAGCCTCGCATGAGCCCCATGATGTGGTCACGACGTCCACGCGCGGATCGATGACGGTCGCCTCGTAGATGTCGTCGAAGGTTGAATTGAGCGGGTCGACACCTTCGTAGACGAGCACGTTGGCGCCAGGTGCATTCGACGTGGTTTGTTGCATGTCGAGCGTGGTCTCGTCGCTCTGCCCTGGCAGGGGCAGGCCTTGAGCAACGGGATCATCCACGAACTTTCGGAAGAGATAACCTGTTCGCTTCACGCCGAATGCACTCCAGTACCCTGTTGCATCGCCGTCGAGGTAATCGTAGGCGGTTTCAATGGCGATCGTGACGCCCTGGCCGGTTGCGCGATTGAGGTGAACCGGTTCGTTATAAGCAGTTTCGATGTCAAGCGGACCATAGCCAAAGGGCGTGGTCAGCGGGTTTTGCACGTGCGGCGGCTGTGCAACGTGGGTCGCAAAGTTGTTGAAACCGCTCACCGCCATGACGATGCCCTTTAAGGCTGAAGGTAGGACGGCGGGTATCGAATTGGCGTAGTAGGTTACGTTGTTGTATTTATATTGGCTGATGATCGTGTGGAAGAAAGCGTCGGCCTGCGCGACTGTCGCGACCGCATCGATGACCTTGCGGTTTGCATACGTTTGAATGACTTGAACGCCGGCGCCGGCGAGCACGTACTCGACGGTTGTGTAGGTGCTCGGCGATGGTGCGAAGGTTGACGCGAACTGGTCGGGCGTCATGAATGCCCCGTAGGAAGAAGAAGCCGGATCGTTGACTGCCTGAGTGAAGCTGTCGACCGCCGCCTGATTTGGGTAGGCGAGGAAAACAACGAGGTGCACCTTTTGGGTTGCAGGCGCCGGACCCACGTATGTCGCGGCCGACTCAAACTGTGGAACCGATGCAGCGATTCCGTCCGTGGAAAGAGCTCGCGCCGGCAAATTGCTTGATAGCACAAAAGCCGCCGTCATCAGGGCGGCTGACAGCACAAAGCGCTTCATCAGGTTCTCCTCTCAGGCTAGGCCGGATGGGGATAAACTGATGTCATTCTACCCGCGAAGGTGTGACAACCCGCGAACACTTGGGATAAAAATTCCTAGCTTAACCGGCAGCTGGGACAGGGGTCCGAGGCGATGCATCGGGGCTGGGTTTCGGAGACTTCCAGAAGTCTGGGGCCTCGGCGCCCACGGCAGCTCGATAGCGTTCTCGCCAGGCGGCATAGTCTCGCTCGGCTTCGGCGAAGCGCAGCTCGCCGGCAAGCGCTTCAAGGCGCATGCGAACCGCCTCAAGATCGAACGGGGCGATCTCCAAGATTCGTTCGACCGCGAGTCGCAGGCCGGTTGCGTCGCGGGCCTCTTGCCGATCTTGCGCGATCCACCGAAGCGCCTCGATGCACGCTGCCCTCAAACGCTCGCGCTCGTGCCACTGCCAGCCGCCTTCTTGCATGCCCTCCAGAAAATCACCGCGGTACAGGTCCGCGGCCGATTTATATTTGTGTCGCGCACGCTCCGCATCGCCGCTCGCAGCCGCCTGCCGCGCATGGTCTAAGAATTCGTCGAAGAGCGCCACGTCGATGACTGTATTCGGCGGCGCGACGAAGCGATACGCATTCGCCTCGTATTTGATGATGTCGCCGACAACCTTACGAATCGCCGATATCGCGACGCGAAGGCTATCGTGAGCTGCATCGGCGTCGCTCTCCGGCCACCAAAGATCGATGAGCCGGGCCCGCGCTACCGCTCGGCCCCGTTGGCTGAAGAGGTAGGCGAAGACGTCGAGCGCGCGCCGCCGCTTCCAAGCTTCCGACGACACTTCTTTGCCTTCGACGAAAACACGTAAGGCGCCCAGTGCTTCAATACGCAAAGAGCTGGGCAGTTCCACTTTCTGTTCGGGCATCAACGCAGATCCGATGCCCCAGCGATGCAAGTGGGGACGCAGGCGCTCGAACACGTCGGTTTTTGTATGCAGCAAGAAACGATAATCGCGCTGGTGCACGAGTCCGATCGCTGTCGTTGCAGCTTCCGCAGCGTGGCGATCGACCCGCTCTGCGTCGCGAGCCCCACGCACGCTCGCATGAGCTGCGAGAATTGCCGCGCCTTCCAAGGCGGTGGTCGCCTGAACGAGCGCGTTTGCGCCTTGGCCGCATTCAACGATTGCTTCCTCGGCGAGCTTGATCGACATTGACGTATCGCCGCTTGCTGCCAGCACATGCGCACGAGTTATGAGAATGGGTGCAAGCTGCTGGTGGCGTCCCAGACTGCCGAGGTTGGCGGAAGCGTGCGCGCACAACGCATCCGCTTCCGCAAAGTTGCGCCTGAACAGCGCGCATTTTGCGAGACCGTGCTCGATCTCGGGCATGAGGATCATATCGGCGGGATCGGCAGATGCTTGCGCTCGGCGAAGCAGCTCTTGCGCGGCATCGATGTCGCCGCGCAACAGCTTCAAAGCCCCACGTTGTTCAAGCGCGCGCGTGACGATGTGAGTTGCTCCAATCTCCTCGGCCTGCGAAAGCAAAACGTCAACGAGGCGCTCTGCTTCATCGAGGTCACCGAGTAGCGTCTTGACATAGATGAGGTCGCCAAGGGTCGTCAGTTTCGAGACATGCTGTCCAGCTTGTTCTTTGAGCTTGAGCGCGCGCTCGTACAGCGAGAGTCCGGTGTAGATATCCCCTCGCCTGAGGTGAGCAACGCCGGTGTTGTGCAGCACAAGCCCGTGAGCCGCGAGATCTCCTCGTGCCACGATGAGCGGCGTAATGTCGCGGTAAATCGCAAGTGCCTCATCAAGCTCATCGGCTTCGACGTGCACGGCGGCGAGTGTCATGCGTAAGCTCGATAAACTCGACTCCGGCAACTCCACGCTCGACGCCAATGCCTCGTCGAGCATGTCGCGCAGGCGGCTGAACTCGCCTCGCGATCCTAGGATAGGCGCGCACGTGCGCACAGCTTCGGCGAGAACGTCGAATTGTTGTCGATTGCGAGCGCCTGCAATTGCGAGCTCGAGTGTTTGGAGCGAATTGTCCCACTCGCCGCGTTCGCGCTGTACCCGCCCGAGCACCGTCATCAAAATCGGACTTGTGTGCACGCGGTCGGGATGAATCCGGCGTAACACGGCGTCAACGGACGAGACCAAGCCCATTCGTAGCATGTCCAAGGCGGAGGCTTCCAGTGAACTGATCGCCGCTTCGACGTCGCCTGCCTCAAGGTAGTGGGAAATAGCTTGACGCGCATCGCCCCGTGCTGCAAAGACCTGTGCAGCGCGTTTATGGAGCGAAGCAATGTGTTCAGCCGGCTCTGCACGTTCGAGATTGTGGCGAAGGAACTCGCGAAAAAGCTGATGGTACGTATATGCGTCGTCCGAGCGGCGCGCCACGAACAGCCCACGGTCGGTGAACGACGCGAGAATTTTGCGGGACCCAGTCGTGCTTGCAAGCGCATCGCACAACTCCACTTCGAGCTGCTCCAAAATTGACGTGTCGAGCAAAAATTGGCGCTCTGCCGGAGTGAGGTCCGTGAGCACCTCACTCGCCAGATAGTCAAACAGATAGTGCCGCATTTCGTCGCTGTTTGCCGGCGGCAGCGAGGCTTCATCGGGCGCCAATGTTTCAGATCGGGCCACACCCGATGCAAAAACCTTGCGGGCGCTCGAGGCGATGAGCGTGAGTCCTGCCGCCCAGCCCTCTGCTTGCGCCGCGAGCCGAACAAGCGCGTCGCTAACTTTTTCTTGCACAGCCAGGCGCAGATAAGCATGAATTTCCGAATCGTTAAACGTAAGGTCACTGGCAGCGATGCTCTCGAGTTGCCCGGCTGTTGCAATCGTTCCCAGCGCGACCGGCATCGAACGTCCGCTCAGGACAAAGGCAACATTTCCCTGACCGGCGCGTCTGACAAGTTCGTCAAGGGCAGCCAGAGATCGGCTTTTTTCGAGTACGTGCACGTCGTCGAACACGAGGAGCACCGGGTTCGGCGCTTCGGCAAGGCCCTCGGCAAATCTACTCCCAATTTCCTTCGGTGACCCGAGCGCAGCGGCGTTGGAGGGATCAAACTCGGGCAATGGAATTCCCAGGGCGCGTAGCCCGGCATCCATATGGGAGACGAGCACTGCGAGGTCGGCGTCGGCCGCATCGAGGCTATACCAGAATTTTTGGCCCGTCCATGCTGAGTACAGCCGAGCTGCGAGGACGGTCTTTCCGTAGCCGGGACCGGCGACGATCGAGACAACGCGAGTCTCGGGCGCGAGGCGCTGCTCTAAGCGTGCCCGCTTCATCCATAGTGGTAAAAGCTGCGGTGGACGCAGCTTGAGGCGCCGGACGAACACGGTTCACCACTTCTTGCGCTGCGAAGTCTGCGCCTGGTCGTCGTCTGAGGCGAAGTGCTCATCAACGTCGGCATCAGTGTGGCCAGCAGTCCCAAACAATTGGATCCGTTCAGTTTCGAGGTTTAAGAACCGTTGGATTCGGCGCATAACGCAACAATAATGCCGAGCATCAGGCAGACAGTAGCCATGAACGCACCATCCCCCGGCGGAGAAGACGTAGCCGGGGTTCGGAGCTAGGGGGGCGTCAGGGCTTATCGAGGCTTTTCGGCCGGCGTAGCTGTTACGCGCTGCAGGGGAGTGGGAATAATCAAGCATGAACGCGAGATCACCGAGGAGGTTTCCATGACAATGAAACTCGTGGTGCTAGGCGCAGTCATCCTTTTGATGACAGCCTGCAGCAATAAGACGGAATCATCAAATACCTCGACCGCACCGACTGATACGTCCATGGCTATGGCGACCGCCACGGCGATGGTTGAAACAGTCACCGTAGTGATGAAAGCACAAAACGGATCCGGTGAATCGGGTACGGCGACACTCACACCGCTCGATGCTGGCCGAACCCGCGTCGTCATCGGAATAAAGGGCGAGAACACAACCGGAAAACAGCCGGCCCACATCCACATGGGCACCTGTGCGAAGCTCAACCCCGCGCCGAAGTACCCGCTTAAAGACGTTGTGCTTGGCAAATCGAATACGATCGTGGATGTCCCCATTGAAACGATTACGACGGGCGGTATGGCGATCAACGTTCATGAGTCCGCAGCAAATCTAAAGAAGTACGTCGCCTGCGGCGACATACCTAAGTAACGACGTAGCGGCAATCGACAAAAGTCCACTTGAGAGGCTCGACCTTGTGTTGAGCCTCTCTAAACATGGGCCGCAGCACTATGAGTTGAACTAAACTCGCTACGACTAAAACACATCTTCACAAGATATTGCATACAGCCGAACGCAAGAAGTCGATAGAAGAAGTGGAGGATACCATGTACAGTTTTCATAGAATAGGTAGGCTTTTCGCCTTGGCCGTTATAGCGGTCGTTGCATCTGGAGCTGCGGCGATGGCGCACCCAAGCGTTGACATCGTAGCTTCAAATTGGAAGTTCACGCCGGCTAAAATCTCCATTCCTGTGAACCAAGAGACGACACTGCGGTTGACATCGTCAGGCGGCGTCCATGGAATCGAAAGCTCCGACCTTGGGATTGCAAAAACGACAATTGCTCCCGGTAAGTTCGAGCTCGTCACCTTCACCCCGAAAAAGCCAGGCAAATACGTCCTAAACTGCGCCATCGTCTGCGGCCCTGGACACCCTGACATGACTCTGACAATTGAAGTAACACCGTGAGATTTCGCCGCGCCACGATCCTCTTCGCCTCAATGGTAGTGGTGGCGTGGACGATCGAGATGGTGCGGCCGACGTCTGCCATGCCTAACTTCGCACAAGCGTATGGCATGGATTGCCAAACGTGTCATTCGGTGGTCCCGATGCTGAACGCGTACGGACGCTACGTGCAACGCACCGGCTACGCGTCGCTCGATGCGAAAACACTCGAGCGTGCCGATCCGATTTGGATCGGCGAAAATCCAACGTATGATTCGTCGAGTCCCGCGGTGACGTGGGGCAACCTCGCCATTCACGGCGCCGGCTACATCGGTACGGACTTCACGTTCCACCTCCATCAGTGGGTGTACTTGGGTAACACGCCTGGACCCACCGACACTCTCTGGGTGACCTACAACAACCTTTTCCATCGTGACGGGCATCTGTTCGTCGGAAAGGTTGAAGCGCCGGCGCCCTCGCCGTTTAGCCAGTTCTTCGATCTCGCCGGATTCAACACACCCGGGATGGTCGTCGGAGAGCATGCGGCCCCTTGGAGTTCAAATCGCTGGGGCAGCAAGATCGCATACTCGCATGGCTGGTTCACTGCAGACCTTGGTTATTTCGGGCCCACCGGCGATGTGACGGGAACCGGCGGGGCAACTGATTGGGGTCCGAGCACGGAGAAGACGTTCCAATGGCACCTCGTCGATGGCCTTGGCTACAAGCCGGTTGAATTGGGTGCCTATGGCGGCGTTGGAACGTTCCCCACATCGGATGGAATGATCGATCGCTACAATGGCTATGCAGGGTACGTTCAAGTCGACTCGACTCGAGGGTTCCCGGGAGCACTCGTTATCTATCAACACGGCCACGACAACCATCCCGGAATAAATCCAGCTGACGGGTCGACATTTGGGCCTGCAACCAGCAAGGCCTATACCGCCGAGGTGTGGGAACCGCTATTCAAGGACCACGTGATCGTCAGCTACCGCCACGAGAATACCGACGACGGCCTTGGAACCGTGGCACACTTTGATTACATCAACGGAGCGTGGCTTGCGTCGCGCAATGTATCGGATCGCAACGCGAATGGGTTGATCGTCAATTTCCAGGCTTCATTGAACCAAGGGGCAGCGCCCACATGGCAGGGCCAGGTTTGGTATGTGACGACCATAGGAGCTCTGAAAGGACAGTAAAACGGCTTTCCTAGTAGGGTGACGGGCTTACGTTTGGTGGCGCGCTCGCCTCGACCGGCGGCGGAACGCGTGAATGTTGCGCAGCCTGGAACGGCGTCTCCACGGTGCCAAGCGTAATCAAGCCAACAATGTCAGCGATGCCGTCGATTTCGGCGTCGATCTTGCCCACGATCGTGTCGGGCTTGCTCGGTTTGCTAATGTCGAGCACAAGGTGTTTGCCGTCTCTCTTGCCGCTGAGGTTGTACGTCGTTCTCTTATCCGCAATCCACACACCAGTCACCGCATCGCCCACGTCTTTGAGTTTCATCGTCGAGTACGACGGGTCTTGACCCGTGGTCTGCATGATGACGTCCCAAATCCCATTGGTTACCTGTTCGGGGGCCATGTAGGGCGTGGGTGGATTCGTCGGCGAGGGAGAAGGTGAGGGTGCAGGTTTCGCAACCGCATTTTGCTGTGTGGTTGTGGCCGTTACAGCGGCCGCCATAATTGCAATGAGGAGCGCCAAGCGCACGCGGAATTTCACACTGACGGGCTTCGAGCGTTTCCCGTCGCCACCCTGTTGATTATGGGAGCACGATCGCATTTGCGGCTATCAGACTGCGCGATTTACACGGATGGGGGAGCGCGTGGAAATCCAGGACCTGCAGCCGGCGCCGGCGTTATTATCGCAAGTGATGGAAAAGTCGTCGAAGAACTCAGTGAATTTCTCGGCACGACGACAAACAACGTCGCCGAGTACCGCGCGCTCGCGATGACGCTGCGGCGCGCCAAGGAACTCGGGTGCGAACGCGTCACGGTTCATATGGACTCGGAGCTAATCGTGAGGCAGCTCAACGGTTTGTATAGGGTGAAAGACACGAAAATGCTCGAACTCTATAGCGAGGTCCGAAGACTCTTGCGGGAGTTTTCAGATTGGAAAGCCGTGCACGTTCCCCGCAGGGAGAACAAGCACGCCGATGAGCTGGTTAACGCCGTGCTCGATGCACAGGGCGCACAACTGCCACAGGAGGGCGGATCGTGAGAGACGTTAAGGGATCCAACGGGTCCATCGTTGCGCGGGTGGATTCATCGGGAAACATCACATTGGGTCCTGAGGGAGGACCAATTGTCGGGCGCGCTACGAACACTGGCGAAATTTACGACGATGAATCTGGCGTGCACCAGGTGGGCAGAGTCGACGGCGAGGGAACCGTCTTCAGCATGCAACATGAAAAGCTCGGCAAGGTCGACACGTGGGGACGCGTGTACGACCGCTCGGGTAGCGTTGTTGGCCACGTCGAGAAAACTGTTGACGGGGGCGTCCTCCTCCTCATAGCCGAGCCCGTCGAGCAGACAAGCTCAGCGCCGCCAGCCTTAGAGGAGACATCGGCGCTCATGAATGAGGCGATGGAACTCGCGGAAGCTCAGCGCTTTCCGCAAGTACGCAAGGACTCCAAGCCGCTGACTGATCGCGACCTGTTCATGGAGCACTTACGCCGCGATTCAAGCAAGTGAACGTTCTCGTGAGGCTTTGCGCATCGCGTCGGCTGCCGCGTCATAACGATCTTGAGGGATAAGGTACGCGCCTGCGACTCCCGGCGTGCGCGCAAGCTCGACGAGGATGTCGCTTGCGATCGCAACGCCTTCGCGCTCTTCGTCGTTTGATATCCGCAGGCGCTCGCGAACGGTCTCCGGCACGTGCATGCCGGGAACCTCATTGTGCAAAAACTCTGCGTTACGATAGCTGCGCAACAAGAGCACGCCCACGAGCACGGGGAAACGTCGCTTGGCCATCCACGCGAGGAACGGCCCAATAGCCGTAATGTCGAAGATCGGCTGCGTCACTGCAAAGTCAGCTCCGGCGCGCAACTTCTGTTCAAACTTCTCAAGCTCCGATGTCAAGCTCTTGGTCGTAGGATTGACTGCAACCCCGATGCGGAAGTGCGTCGGCCGGCCGATGTCATTGCCTGCATGATCTTTGCCCGCGTTTAGATCGCGGATAATCTGCGTGAGCCCAAGTGACGTGACGTCAAACACCGAGGTGGCCTTCGGGAAGTCCCCGACATTGCTCGGATCGCCGGTGAGTGCCAAGACCCCGGTTACGCCCAATGCCGCGGCTCCGAGTAGCTCGCTTTGCAGCGCGAGCAGATTACGGTCGCGGCATGTCAGATGCAGGATTGTTGCCAGCTTTGTTTCGCGCATGACGAGATGTGCGAGTGCCGCGCTCGACATGCGCAAGCGCGCCGTGGGATTGTCCGAAATATTCACGGCGTCAGCGCCCGCGAGCTCGAGAACGCGAGCGGCGTCGACTGCAGCGCTTGCATCAGCGCCACGCGGCGGTGATACTTCCACGGTCATGACGAACTGCCGCCCCAGCTTGCGCTCAAACGCGGTCGGTGTGCCTAGCGCAACAGCCCGTTGGTGCGGAACGCGATCATCGTCGCGTGCATCCGTGACGCTGCGGGCGACCGCAGGGTATTGCCGCGCTCTGCCTGAGACAGTTTGGGCAATCGCCCGAATGTGATCTGGCGTCGTGCCGCAACATCCGCCGAGAATCGTGGCGCCAAGCTCTGCGAAGCGCTCCGCGAACTGCGCGAAGTACGTCGGCGACGACTCGTAGATCGTACGATCGTCGAGCCGTTGCGGATAACCGGCGTTCGGCATGACCGACAGCGGCGCTTGGATCGATTTCGCGATCGGCGCGAGTGCATTGTAAACTGCGTGCGGGCCCACCGCGCAGTTGACACCGATAGCATCCGCGCCGGCATCGAGCAGACGCGTAAAGGCGGCCAGCAGCGGATCGCCGGCGGCGGTCTTGCCATCTTCAACGACCGACAGCGACGCGAGCACGGGCAGATGCGCAGCGACGCGTTTTGCCGCGGCGAGCGCAAGCAGCAGTTCAGCCGCGCTGCCGAACGTCTCGAGCACCAAAAAGTCGGGCTCGCCCGCTGCGACGGCCGCCACGTGTTCGGCAAAAACATCCCGTGCCTCATCCGCCGTCACGATGCCGAACGGCCACAGGAGCGCGCCCAGCGGTCCAACTGAGCCGCCGACGAACGCCTTTTCGCCTGCCGCGTCTCGTGCCAGCGCGACGCCGGCTCGATTGATCTCTGCTAGTTTGCCGCGCAGTTCGTGCGCTGCGAGTTTGAGCCTGTTTGCGGCGAACGTATTCGTCTCAATAATGTCGGCGCCCGCGCCCACGTAGTCGCTGTGGACGCCCCGAACCACATCTGGTGCATCCACATTGAGCACTTCAACACACGACGCAACCTGCGCTCCGCGCGCGATGAGCAACGTGCCCATCGCCCCATCGGCGACGAGGATGTTTGACTTCCAGCGACGAGCCAGCACGCCGTTCTCCGTCATGGCGACTTTTTCGCGTCCGGCCTGCGCGCAACCCCCGGGTAGCGAACGGCGCACCCTAGGATGGCATCGCAAGCGACACGAACGCAGTAACGCGACATGAAGGACAGCTCTTTGGGCCCGTCAGTTTTCGTATCGGCCGACATGGAAGGCTGCGCTTCCCTCGTCCACTGGGATGAGGTGCAACCAGGTGCGTCGGACGCTTATAAACGAGCGCGCACGATAGTTGCTTTGGAGGTCAACGCGGCACTTGCCGGCGCACGCAGCGCCGGCGCCGGCGATGCTGTCGTGAACGATGCCCACTCGGCGATGCGCAACCTCGTCATCGACGGGCTGGATAGAGGAGCTCGCGTCGTAACCGGACGCGGAAAACCGCTCTACATGCTGCAAGGCGTCCAGACCGATAGACCAGCACTCGCATTTTTTATCGGATACCATGGCGCCATCGGTGATCGCGACGCGGTTATGGGGCACACGTATAGCCCGCGCGTCATCTTCGAATGCCGGCTTGCGGGGCAGGTGGTGGGGGAGCTCACCATCAATGCGGCGCTTGCCGGTCACTACGGCGTGCCGGTGGCGCTCGTATCGGGAGATAGCACGACGCTAACGGAAGCAACGCGAAACATTCCGTGGGCGGTGCGAGTAGAAACAAAGAGAAGCTTGAGTTATTTTGCGGCGGACTGCCTTTCTCCACAAGCGGTTCAGGAGGCCACTGCGTCGGGCGGTGCCGACGCGGTGCGGCGCAGCGGCGAGATGCGTCTCTTTGTGCTGCCGCCACCAATCGTGCTCGAAATCGACACTTTCAAAACGGCGCAGGCGGATGCGCTCGACGGATTGCGCGGCTTTAGACGAACGGGAGCGCGCACCATCGCATATTCCGGCGACGACATGGCCGAAGTCTACCGCGCCCTCATTTCCATCATCCATCTCGGGGCGGCGGCAGCATAAACTTGACCGAAAGAACTCGATCCTGGCTTGTCATCATCTCTTTTGTTGCGCTGGCAGCTACCGGCTACATAATGTTCATGAAACCATTTCTGAAACAACAACCAGAGCTCGATCGCGTGATCAAAGCACGCAGCACCTGGACGGTCTCGATGCAAGAATACAAGCAAACCGGCCCGATTTCACAGGAGACGTATCGCATCTCCAATGACAATGGCGTGAGCAAGATATTTTATTCGGCGACGAATCAAGACGGGACGCTCACAAAATGGTTTGAGGTGCCGCTGTCTGGTCCCAGTCCTACCTTTTTGTTCGAACAAGTCGGCGCCGACGGCATTTGGGAACTCGACGACAAGCCGGTACGGCCAAATTCTAAGGAGCAGTACATCGTCGAAGTGCAGCAGACGCTTGGAGACGAGGGTGGCAGCCGCGCTTTTGGATTCTCAGATCCGCAGTATTGGGCTACCACGAAAGCCCAGGAGTTTCAGCTTCGGCTGCCGGCTAAATCGATGCACAGTCTCAACTTAAGCCACATTATTACGGCCGGCAGACCTCTGCGCGAGGCGCGCTACCTCAAAATCGTTCGAGAGATCGAATCGTTTGGTCCGCCAAGCGTGCTCGAAGCAGAAGACAAGGTTCGCGGCGAGCTCCGGGGGGCGCCCACTCAGGAGAGCATGCCGCACCCCCGCAAGCCGGTTCACCCACAACGGGTCGCGACACCTCACTGATGCAAGGATTTGTAGCGCCTCGCCAGCCCAAACGGAATTGGCGAATGTGGGCCACGGCCACTGTGAGCCTGGTCCTCGTGCTGGCAGCAGCTTGGTATTTCCTGGAGAACCCCAAAAACCAAACCTTTGGAAATACAATCACCGGCGTTCTCATCCAGCAAAAAGTTGTAGCGCTGACCTTCGATGACGGACCCAACCCGCCGTATACGGATGAAATCGTCGACTACTTGCACGCTGCACACGTCCCGGCGACGTTCTTCGTCGTGGGCAGAGCAGTCGCGCAATACCCGGATGTCGTGCGCAAAGAAGTGAGGTACGGCAACGCACTGGGCAATCACTCATGGGATCATGCGCACATGGTCCTCGAACGTTCGCAGCACATCGAGCGGGAGATCGCGCAAACAGGTGACATTATTTATCGTGTCACCGGGGTCCACACGCTGCTCTTCCGTCCGCCGTTCGGCGCGCGCGACTATGCCATCATCAGCACCGCGCGCCGCATGGGGTATCAAGTCATCATGTGGTCGGTGCCGCTGCCGCGTGATTGGGAAAGGCCGCCGCCGGCGGTTATCCGCGACCGCGTAGTGCGCTATGTGAAAGACGGCGACATCATCGTGCTTCACGACGGTAACAGAGGTAGAGGCGGCAACCGCGAAAACACTGTCGAGGCGACGAAACTCATCGTCGAAGCTTTGCGTGCGCAGGGTTATCGATTCGTTACGGTGCCTGAGCTCTTGCACCTCGGCTATTTGGAGAAAAGCACGGCGAGCAAGCCCAGTCCCACTGCGCCGGAATAGCTACTCGTCCTGCGTGGGCGTAATCGCAGAGTCATCCAGGCGATCGCACAGCTCACGGAAGTTACAGGTGCGGCACAGGACGCGCTTTTCGGTCATCGGGAAGCGTTCGAGGTCGGCGGCGATGTTCGCAGCGACGTCGGTCAAACGGTCTTTGACGTCCTCGACGTACGTTGCGATACCCCGTTTTGCCTCTTCAACGCCTTCGCTGACATCGTACTTTTGACGTTCGCCGGCGCTCACGTAGATGAGGTGTGCGGTCAATCGCTCGAGAGGCACGCCGAACTTTTCAGTGACGAAAATGCCGTACACCGCGAGTTGAGCGAGATCCGGTTTGTAGGGCTTACCCGTTTTCCAATCGATGATGTGAAGGCCGCCATGCTCGTCCTCGACCACGAGATCGGGTGACGCATACAGCATGAGCCCATTGAACGTGACGCGATTCTCAGCCACTGCGGGCGGGTCGATGTGGCGCAGCTGTCCCTTGTCGACCGCGAACACCCGGCGCCCGAAAGGTTCGGCTGCGAGACCATCGACGCAACGGTGCAAGGCTGCGACTGCTTCGGCTTCCATCTGCTCGCTGACGCCGCTTTGATAGTAGTCCTCGAACAGTATGGTGTAGTGTTTGGGATCGCCGTAGCGATCCCAGTCAGCATTCCGCGATTCTCGTAGTCCTTTGATCAGGCGGCGTTCCATGTCGGCCTTGAGTTGGTCAACCGGCACTCCGCTCGCCGCGGGGCTGCGTCTGCGCAGAATTTCAGCGAGTTCGCTGTGAAACGTCTCGCCCACGAGCATCGTCACATTCTTGATCTGCTTGAGGCGATATGCCAGACGCGCCGTTTTGGGCGCTTCGCTCTCCCAGCCGCTCCAGGAGCCATAGTGCTGCCAGTAGAGTTTGCGCGCGCACTGGTAGAACATTTTGTACCGCGACCACGAAAACGCAAACTCGTTGCTTAAATCAGCCATGCAGTCTTGTACTTTGCCGCAACCGGCTTAGGCTCCGCGTCCAGTTCGAAAGGAGTATCACGCAGGTGAAAAGATCAACCAACCTCGCGCTCTCGTTGGGTTTGGGTATCTTGCTCGGATCGATCGCGCATGCCGCTTTTGCAACGGGACAAGCTTTTGCCGCGCAGGCGCCCGATTGTGAGAAGATGCATGCGATGATGCGAAGTCAGATGCTCTCGGACGCCGACAAGTCGATGATGGACGCCATGATGGTCATGGACCGGTCGATGATGAACGCGAAAATGTCGGGCAATGCAGATCGGGACTTCATGCTCATGATGATCCCGCATCACCAAAGCGCAATTGACATGGCTCGGGCTGAACTCAAGTACGGCAAGGACGCGCGGGTGCGAGCGCTTGCCGCAAACGTCATCAGCGCGCAGCAAAAAGAAATCGACGAGATGCATAGCTGGTTGGCCGCGTTGTGGATTTTAGATCAACTGGTCTTGAGGCCCTCTGCCGCGTGACGGCCAAAAAAGGGCACGATGATGTCATTATCGTGAAACGAGAAATAGTGGGGCCGTTGTATTTCTCCGCGCAGCGCAGCAACGACTGGGATGGAGATGACGTCTGCCTCCAAGAGCTCCGGCGCTTGCGCTATAGGCACAAAGCGGGCCTCGACTATTTTGGGATCTACTGGCCGCGGCTGCACGCTCGCATCAGCTTCACGTGTCCAAAACGTGCAGTTGATAACGTGAAGGTCGCGATTGACATCTATCGATTCGCTGACGTAAGCCACGTCTGCTACGTCGATTTCCAGTGATGTCTCCTCGCGAAATTCTCTTCGAACGGTCGCGGCAAGCGTTTCACCCGCCTCTTGGCCGCCGCCCGGCAATGCCCACAGCGGATGCGGTTCATTTTCATATTGGCCGCGCACGAGTAACACGCTGTCACCGCGGCGCAAGAGGCCCGTCCCAAGGACGAAGAGTTTCATAGCCGCTCTATTCTAGGTGACTCGGTATCCCCCGCTTACGGCGGGAATGGACGCCTAAAGTTGGAATTGCTTGCTTGGCAGGGTTTCGCACGTTTCGTTAGTGGGGGCCAGTTATTTACATGCGACGCATCGGGTATTTTCTTCTCTGCGCGGCATTTTTTGTTACGCTGTGCGCGCAGGCAGTTCGCGCGGATGATTCCGATACTGGGCCTGCGCCGTACGTCAAATTTATTGTTGGCGCGCAATCTCAAGCCGGTTTGTTTACCTTGTGGCGCAAGAGCGGCAAGGTTTACATCGAGGTAAGCAAAGCGCAGCTTGGCACGGATTTCATCCAGAGCGCCGCGCCGGCCAACGGCCTCGGCGGCTGGGCGTTGGTCTGGGGCGAGGGCATGGTCGCGCAGACGCGGCTTATCCGTTTTACAAGGATGGATAACAAAGTCGTCATCACGTGGCCCAACACATTCTTTAAAGCGCCGGCCGGAAGCCCGAGAGAACGGTCTGTGGAGAAATCCTTTTCCCAATCAGTCGTTGCGATTGCGCCGATCGTCGCTGAAGATCCGCTTACTGGAAGGATCGTTTTCGACGCGGCACCCTTCCTGGGCGACGTGCTCAACATGACCGCAAACCTCAAGCAGGCTTTGGGCACGACCGACCCCGACCAAACCTATCGGCTCGACTCGGACCGGACGTACTTCGGTCCCACGAAAGCGTTTCCCGAGAACGTCATTATCGAAGCCGATCAAACCTTTAGCGCAGCGGCCAATCAGACTGTCGACACTGTTCCGGACGCACGCAGCATTCAGTTTCGCATCGTCTATAATATCGCATCGCCCCCGGACGACGGCGATTATATGCCGCGCATCTATGATGACCGGCTGGGGTTTGTCTCTTCCCCCTATCTGAAGTTCGGCAACGATCGTCATACCGACCAGAACGTCAACTACATCGTGCGCTGGAATCAGCAGCCGACCGACCCGACGAAGCCTATGTCTCCGTCCAAGCATCCGCTGGTCTTTTGGCTCAGCAACACGATCCCCGATGAATATCGCAGCACGATCCGCGATGCGCTGCTGGCCTGGAACAAAGCGTTCGAGAAGATCGGCATCAGCGATGCGGTTCAAGTCAAAGATCAGCCGGACGATCCGAATTGGGATCCCGATGACATTCGCTACAACGTTGTGCGCTGGGTAACCGAGGCGTACCCAAGCTTCGGGGCAGAGGCGCAGTGGATATACGATCCGCGAAGCGGTCAGCTGTTCCACACCGGCATACTTATCGATGCGGTTGAGGGATATGGGCCTCCCAACAGCTGGGACTATTTCGTGACGCCCACGAGAAGCGGACCAGCACGAGGCATTCTCCCACCTGCGAGCTACGCTATGGGCAAGTTTGCCGAGACTGCGTTCGGGCGTGTGGCCCTGACACTTACGGGCCGGCTTGATGCCGGGAGCGAGCAGCGTTATACGCTCGACGCGATCAGAAGCACCGTGCTCCACGAATCCGGCCACGACATGGGCTTCGAACACAACTTCATTGCGGCCGGCGCGTACACGGCGAAGGATCTTCAGAACAAAGCCTTTACCAGCCGGATGGGCGTGGCATCGTCCGTCATGCACTACGCTCCGCTCAACCTGTGGCCCAAGAAGAATGGTCAAGGAGACTATTGGCAGACCGCCCTTGGCCCGTACGACTATTACGCAATCAAATGGGGCTATGCGCGGATCCCCGGTGCGCGTGTGCCGGAGGATGAGCTGCCGACGTTGCACCGCTGGGCTGCGGCGTGGACCAATCCTAACTATATGTTCGCAAGCGATGAAGACGTCTCGTGGTATAATGCGCATGCAGTCGACCCGCGAGTCGAGCAATTCAATCTGACGAACGACACGCTCGGCTGGTGCAGCACGCAGTTGGACATGACGCAAGGTCTCATGCGCGTCGTGGACCAGCGTTGGCCGCGCGCTGGTCACGACTACGAAGAGGCGCGAAACGCCTACGGGTGGCTGTTGGTTCACTCGCTGCGATGCGATGAAATCGCGATGCATTTCATCGGCGGGGAGTATCTGTCGCGATCGCACAAAGGCGACCCGGGCAGCAGCTTGCCGCTGCAGCCTGTGGCGCGTAAAGACGAGCAACGAGCCTTTGGAATGTTGGACCGGTACCTTTTCTCAGAAAACGCGTGGCGCTTCCGACCGGCGTTGCTCAATAGTCTCGCTTACACGGAACAGGCGCCGATCTGGGGAGGCAACTGGGCCTACAATCCGCCGGCGCGTCATGACATCCCGATAGCGCAGCTCGCCTCAGGGGTTCAAGCGCATGCGGTGGAGCAACTCTTCCAGCCGTTGATGCTCCAGCGACTGGACGATCTGGCGATGAAGTCGAGTCCCGGCCAAACGATGAGCCTCACTGACCTCTTCGATTGGACGCAGGCCAGCGTCTACGGGGATCTGCGCTCGAAGGGCTACGCGCCCAATCAAATCCGGCGCAACCTGCAGCAGTGGTACGCGCGTTACTTGATCGGTTTGTGGCTCAAGCCGCAGGACGGCACGCCCTTCGATGCACAGTCGCTCGCCCGATTCAAACTCGGACAGCTGCAAGGCGACGTTCGTTATGCGCTGAGCCGCGGAAGTACGGATGAACTCACGCGAGCGAATCTGGAGAATCTCGACGTTATCGTGTCGCGGGCAATGGATACGCGTAACGTGGTGCCCATGATCCGAGAATAACCCCCCGACCTTTGTAGCAACGGATCTTTAGATCCGTTCTACCTTCAGGAATGTAGCATCGGACCTTCAGGTCCGATTAGCGGCGGCACGATTCGTGCCGCCTTTTTCGTTCTATCGGTGAAATGCCGGCAGCACCGGCTTGAGCACCATGAGCGCGACGGCGATGAGCGGGGCAACGGATGCAATCGTTCCCCATACGTTCCATTGCGTCGAAATCTGATTGTAGCGCGCCCAGTCCATAGTGCCTGACGCTGCACCCGCACTCGCGATGTCGCGGAGCTGTCGCTGTGCCCGCGAGACGGGGCCAAAGCAAATGCCCGCGATAATGAACAAGATGAGCCCCCACAGGATCCATCCGGTGCTCAAAATAGGAATGTTGCCAATTTGCGCGGCGCCGAATCCGCCAATGAGCAACACGAAGATCGCGGGTATGGTAAAGATGCGGTCGGCTCTAATAATGCCGGCAACCGTGTGCGCGATGACGCGCGGATCCTTTGTCTGGTCGGCGATTGTTTTCCAAAAAACGCCAATCGTGATATTCCCGACAAAAAATATGACGGCGATAACGTGAACGAGCTTCAAGAACAGATACATCGTTACGACGCCGCGAAGGCCGGTTCGATCAGCGCAACCGGAATCGTGCCATACGACAAGAGGCGATCGTGGAAGGCCTGCAAACTGAAGCGGCCTCCCAGACGTTCCTGCTCGCGCTGGCGCAGATTCATAATCTGGTGCTTGCCCATCAGATACGACATGGGCTGTGTTGCCGACTGCGTGTAGCGACGTACTTCGCCGATCGCATTTGGACGTTCGAGGTGTCCGACCTTGACCAGCATGTCCACGGCCTCGTCAAAGGTCATTTGCCCAGTGTGCAGCTTTACGTCGATAACGACCCGGCAGGCCCGCCATAGCTGGTCCTTCAACTGAAAGATGCGGTGACGCGGATCGGCTGTCAGTCCTTCATCAAGGACGAGCTGTTCGCAATAGAGCGCCCAACCTTCGCAGAAGACCGTGTTCCACAGCAGCTTTCGAACGGGTGACTCGATCGAGCTTGCCGTCGCAAACTGTAAGTGATGCCCCGGATAACCCTCATGCACGTTCGTGAGCAGCATGCCGTAGCGATTGTGTCCGAACATTTGCTGGCGCCGGTCTTCGGAACTGAGGTGCTCGTTAAGCGGCGTGACGTAGTACAATCCGACCTGGTGCTGCTCGAAGCCGCCGGCCGGCATGTAGGCTGCATAGGGAATCGTTGGCCGCATGAACGGTGGCGTCTCAACGACCTCCAACGATTCGCCGGGCGGTATCGATACGAGCTTGCGGTCCAAGATGAACCGTTTGGCCCGGTCAACTCCGGCCCGATACTCCGTCAGCAACGCTCCTTCGTCAGGCAGATCGGCCCGTAACTCCTCGACAATCTTACCCCACGATTTATCTTTATCGATGAGTCGGGCAACCTCGGCAAGCTGATCTTGCGTCGTGCGCACGGCACGTTCTCCGAACGCAAGCAACGCGTCGGCGTCGATGTCGAGCAGGTGCTCCCGTGTGAGCTTGAAATCGAAGAGTTCGCGGCCGATGGCGAACGGCATACCGTCTTTGCGTGCAAAGTCCTCACGGAGAAAGCGGACGTATTCCTCACACGCGGCAATCGCATCGTTGAGGACCGGCTGGAGCGCGCCATGCTCGTGCACGATGTGACCTACCGTGTGCTGCAAGAATTGGGCGCCGCCGGCGGTTTCCTCAATTGCAATTTCACGCCAGATCGCGGGTGCACGTTGCAGATTTGTTCGAGCCGCTGCAAAAATCGCCGAAATCTTGGACAAACGGCTGGCAAGTGCCGGCAGCCGATCGCGAAGCGGCGCGTAAGCTCGGGCGAGCAAAGAATAAATCCCTTCGATGGCGACGTTGGGATAAAGCGACGGGCTGTGCTTGTGCTTTTGAAGTTGCTCGGACTCGCGCAGCTGTACTTCGAATCTTGAGACGAGCATGTGCCAGTCGATCGCGTCAGATTGCGAGAGTTCCTCAGGCTTCCAGCGACGCAGCGTACTAAGGTGCGTCTTTGCCTGCGCTTGTTGGTGAGCGAAGCCGTCAAGCGTGACGTCGGGATACTCAGCATCATAGTCGTGCACGCCTGCCCACGTTGCCTCGATAGGCTCGTGCTTGAGGACGTCATTAATAATGGCGCGTGCGGTTTGGGAGAAATCGGTCATGAGTCTTCGGGTTTGCGAAGCTTTAACCGAAGTGATTCTGTCCCATTTCCTGACTACTTGCCATCGAACATATGTTCGATTATACTGACTATCCTACCTATATACATGGGAAGAATTCGATGCCTGTGGTCACTCTCGGAAATATGCTCGAACGCCGATGGCACGGCGCTGCAGTACACGGGCACGTGCTTCCTCTTACTGGCTGGACGACCGGGATTCCGAGCCTGGATATGGCGCTTGGACCGACAGGCATTCCGCATGGCCGCTTGACCGAGATCTTCGGCGACGCCTCGTCTGGGAAGACGACACTTGCATATGCGTTGCTCGCTGCTTGCACTCGCCGCGGTGACATCGGTGCCTATGTCGATCCGGAAAACAGTTTATTCGCTCCGGCGGCTGAGGCTGCCGGCATCGATTTAGACCGTCTCATTGTCGTGCGGCCAAAAGCGGAGCAGGCAGTCCGGCGAGCAGCGGATGCGATCGTCCGGAGCGGCGCATGCTCCGTCGTCGTGCTCGATGGGTTCAGCACGACCGCCTTGCAGACGCATCACTGCGCGCGCCTCGTTTCCCAGGCAGAGCGTAACGGCATCACCCTCGTCGCTCTCTCGCGCGGCAAAAGCCAGCCGCTTGCATCTTTTGCCTCGCTGCGCGTGCGCATGCGCGATCTATCTCCGCTGTGGCAATCTGGCAGCGATGGTGGCGGCCGGTTGTCTGGCTACAGCATCGTTCTTGAGGTCGCTAAGTCAAAAATGGGGGCGCCGGGTCGAAGCGCTGCGTTTGATGCGCACATACCCGGCCTCACGATGAGCTGGCCTGGCGGCGAGCGGCAATCCCTGGAAGAAGAAGAACATGGCGAGCACAGCGCAAGCATCGCGTGAGGAAACGCGTCTCGCAGCGCTCGTCATCCCCGAGTTTCTCATCGACGTCTGCCAGCACGCAAATCCTTTGCTCGCACAACGCCCGCTCGCCGTCGCAGACGGTGTGTCGCGCCGGGAAATCGTCGTTGCCAATTGCGCCGCACGCGGCGTACAGGCCGGCATGACGCCGAAGCAGGCGCGCGCGGCGTGTCCAGGGCTGGTTGTCATCGCGCGCGACGAACAAGCAGAGCGCGATGCTACGCACGAGATCCTCGAAGCGCTGGAGAGCTGCAGTCCCGCTGTCGAAGCATTACGACCCGGCGTGTATTTCTTTGATGTCAGAGGACTGCCAGCCGGCGAAACCGGTGCGATCGGCGCTGCTGTAGCGCTTGCATCCATTCGCGGATTTCGTGCGTCTGCAGCCGTCGCTGACGACAAATTCACTGCTTATTGTGCAGCTGTTACCGGCGGAGGCTGCAGCATCGTGAATTCAGGCGGAAGTGCAGCATTTCTCGCGCCGTTGCCCGTGTCGCTCTTGCCGCTTGCGCCTGGGGATGCAGAGCGCTTTGGCATGCTCGGTCTCCGGCTGCTCGGTCAGGTCGCCGCGTTGCCCGTCGCTCCGCTCACGGCACGTTTTGGCGAGCGCGCCCGCGAGTATGCATGCCTTGCACGCGGTGAGGATAGCGATCCCCTTCGGCCGCGCCGTTCGCAGACTGTGTATGAAGAGCGATTCGCGTTCGAAAGCGCGGTCGATCGTCTCGAGCCGCTCTTCTTTGCGCTGCGTGGCTGCATTGCCGGCGTGGCCGGACGCCTTTCGGGTGCGGCCCAAGTGTGCGATCGAGTCGATATCGTCCTCGTGCTGGACGTTACAAACGCGCTAGCGCAGGCAGACGCAAACAACTCATCTTCGGTTGCAGACGTGCGCGTGGCGCTTGCAGAGCCGACTGCCTCGGCTGCCGTGATATTCGATTTGTCACGTGTGGCTCTCGAATCGCGCGAGCACATTGGCGCCGTCGAGGCGATCATTGTCCGCGCTGCGCCGTGTGGAGAACCGCCGCCGCAGCTGGAACTTTTTGACGGCTCCGCCGGGTCGCGCAACGCAGCGCTTGCCGCCACCCTCGCGAGGCTACACGCCACGCTTGCAGATCATGAGGTGGTTACGCTGCAGGCGCTGCCTGCGCGCTCGCGGCTGCCGGAACGCATGCAACGTTCGGTGCCGATTGCTTCCCCGCGCCAGTTCGTTCAGAAAAAGACAGGCTCGAAAGTTATGCCCGCCCTGCAACCGTCGTGGGCACCTGCTTTGCGTTTGCTCGATCCGCCGAGACCCATGCATCCGCCGACGCACGACCACACTCGCGCCGGTCCATTTCGCCTCAGCGAGAGCTGGTGGGAGCAGCCTGTTGAGCGCGACTACTATCAGATGACCGACCGCAGCGGCGACCTTGTGCTGGCATTCTTCGATATCCGCAAGGGCAGCTGGTACGTGCAAGGCATTTTTGATTGAGATACGCGGAGCTGCACGCGCATTCAAATTTTACGTTGCTCGACGGAGGCTCGCACCCTGAAGAGTTAATTGCCTGCGCCGCAGAGCTTGACTATGCCGGCATCGCAATCACTGACCGCGATGGGCTTTACGGCGCGGTGCGTTTCGCTCAGGCGGGGCGAGAAAACAATGTGGAAGCGATCATCGGTGCCGAGCTGACGATGGATGACGCAAGTCACCTGATTGTTCTCGCAGAGAATGCAAGCGGATATGCGAACCTCTCGCGGCTCATCAGCCGTGCGCGTCTCGACCATCCGCGAGGCGAGCCCACGACCGGATACGAACTTCTCGCTCGGCATGCCCGGGGACTCATCGTGCTTTCCGGGTGTCGCCACGGCGCAGTACCGCGACTCCTCGAACACGGCGATTTCCGCGCCGCTTGCGAGATGGCTGCGCGGCTACGCGACACGTTCGGCTGGGGCAATTTTTGGATCGAGCTGCAGCGCCATCTCGAACCCGATGATGGACCCCGCATTCGCGCGTTAACCAGGCTCGCGCAGACGCTTGAGTTAGGAATCGTTGCCACGGGTGGTGTGCACTACGCCAGACCCGAGCATCGCGAATTGGCAGATGTGCTTGCCTGCACGCGTCTCAAAACGACGCTGGACGAGGCTGGAACGCAGCTACGCCCCAATGGAGAATTCTATCTGCGCTCCGCGGAGGAGATGGCCCGCTTGTTCTCCGAGCATCCGCGCGCAGTGGCCAACAGCCTGGTAATTGCGCAGCGCTGCGGTTTTCGGCTGCGCAAACTCGAAAATGAATTCCCCGATTTCCCCCTGCCGCCCAACGAGACGTTGTTTTCGTATTTGTACAGGCTCGTGCAGGAAGGCGTGCAACGCCGCTATCGACCGGTGACTCCCGATGTGAGCAAGCAGATCGCACACGAGCTTTCCGTTATTGAACGGCTTGACTTAGCCGGCTATTTTCTCATCGTCTGGGATATGGTGCGCTTTGCGCGCGAACGCAACATTTTAGTCCAAGGCCGCGGCTCGGCTGCCAACTCCGCGGTCTGCTACGCGCTCGGCATCACGAGCGTCGATCCGGTCGGCTTGAAGCTGCTCTTCGAACGCTTCTTGTCCGAGGAGCGCGACGAGCCGCCGGATATCGATCTTGACACGCCGTCGGGCGATCAGCGCGAAGCACTGATCCAGTACATCTACGAGCGCTATGGCCGCGAGCACGCCGGCATGGTTGCTGAAGTCATCACCTACCGTGCGCGCAGCGCGGTGCGCGACATCGGCAAGGCGCTCGGTCTCTCTCTCGATCAAGTCGATGCGCTGGCGAAATCGCTCGACACCGGTTCTGCGTCACATGTCGGCGACGAAGCAAAACAGATAGACGATCACACCCGCGGTAAATGTAGCAACGGACCTTTAGGTCCGTTAAATCGTAGCAACGGATCTTTAGATCCGTTTCAACCCCGCCACGAACAGCTGCATGTGACCAAGCATGGCGAACACCTGCCCATGACCGCAGCCGAAATTGAAAAAGCAGTCGCGGAACTGCCGCCGGCGTTGCGCGTGGACCTGCGCGGCGACGTAGCGCGGCGTTTGTATGCACTGTGCCGGCGCATCGACGGGTTTCCACGCCATTTGAGCCAGCATGTCGGCGGCATGGTGATTACCCGTTCGCCGCTCATCGAAATCGCGCCGCTCGAACCTGCCGCCATGCCGGACCGCACAATTCTGTGCTGGGATAAAGATGACTGCGCTACGCTGGGTCTCATCAAAATCGACATCTTAGGTTTAGGCATGCTCAATGCTATCGAGCTCGCCCTCGCTGACATCGAACGCAGCCGCGGTGTGCAGATCGACTTCGCCGATCTCCGCGCGTGCAATGATGAGGGCGTCTACGATATGCTCTGCGAATCCGATACCGTCGGCTTGTTCCAAGTGGAATCTCGCGCGCAAATGGCAACCTTGCCCCGGCTGCGGCCGCGCTGCTTTTACGATATCGCCGTGCAGGTTGCCATCATCCGACCGGGACCAATTCAGGGCGACATGGTACATCCGTATATCCGCCGGCGGCGCGGTCTTGAACCCGTAACGTATCCACATCCTAAACTCAAGCCGGTGCTTGAACGCACCCTCGGCGTACCGCTCTTTCAAGAGCAAGGCATGCGTTTAGCCATCGAGGCTGCTGGGTTCACGCCCGGGCAGGCTGATGAACTGCGTCGCGCGATGGGCCACAAACGCTCGCATGAAAAGATGGCGAAACTACACGGCCGGCTGCTCGACGGCATGGAGCGCAATGGCATCGACCGCGATCTCGCCGACCGGCTCTTCCAGATGCTTAGTGCGTTTGCAGACTATGGTTTTCCGGAATCCCACGCCGCATCGTTTGCGCTCATCGTGTATGTCTCGGCATTTCTTAAGCGTTATTACGCGCCGGAGTTTTTTGCGGCGTTGCTCAACGCCCAACCGATGGGATTCTATTCACCATCAACACTCATTGGCGATGCACGCCGCCACAATGTGATGGCCTTGCCTCCCGATGTCAATGCATCGCGCTTTGAGTGCACGGTTGAACCCCTACCACACTTTTCTGATTGTAGCGGTCAACTGTATGTCGACCGGCCATTATCAAACGTTGTCACCCATGCCTGGGAACACCCGGTCGCACTGCGCATTGGCCTTGCGCTCGTGCACGGTATCGGAGAAAAGCACAAGGAGACACTCAACGCCGAGCGCGATCGCGGGCCGTACAAAGATATGCGCGACTTCGTGCTCCGCACGCAACTGCCAAAAGACATTTTGGAATCGCTCGCGTCAGTTGGCGCATTCAGCTGCTTTAGTCTGCAACGCCGCAGTGCGTACTGGGATGTTCAGCGCCTCGGCAATCTCAAGGGAGCAGGCGCGCTTGAGCAAGGCATGACGGTCGACGAAGCTGCAGTCGTCTTCCCCGCCATGCATGTGAAGGAAGAAGCAGCTGCCGATTATCGCGGTTTGGGGCTGTCTACGCGCTATCAGATTATGGAATTCTACCGGCCGCAGCTCAACGCCATGAGGGTACGCCGTGCCTGCGATTTGCGCGCATTGCCCAATCGTCTCGTTCTCAAAGTGGCTGGTGTTGTGACCACGCGCCAGCGCCCCGGAACCGCCAAAGGTTTCGTTTTTACGACGATGGAGGATGAAACCGGTCTCATCAATGTGATTATCCGTCCCGGCATCTATCAGCGGTATCGCGCACTTGCGCGCGACGAGCCGACCGTCGTGGTAGAAGGCGTGCTGCAAAAGCAGGATGGTCATGTCAATGTATTAGCACGCCGCTTTTGGAAGCTGGATAGTCAGGGCCTGGCAGATGGACTCGATTCGCGCGATTTCCATTGATGCGCTCGTGCGCTGACAGCGACGACGAAAGTCTCTGCCCGAAACCCCATAACGAGGGCTTGCCCGCGGCGCTCGTGAACTGCGACACGTTATTTGCCACCCAGCCGGGAGCAGCTCTGCGTGAATCCAGTTTTCACCAGCGATCAAGGCGTCGATTTTAAGGACGTTCGTGTCGAAACACCCGCTCTGGAAACGGTCAGTGCAGCCTACCGCCGGCTGCATGAGTCGTGGGATGCTGCACGCGACAAGCAGACCCGGCGCGCCGTGTTTGACGAGTGGGACGCGTTGCGCCGCCGGCTCGCCAGCTGGGAAGCGCTGACGAGATTACGTTTCGACCAAGAGACGAAAAATGCCGAACGAAAAGCGGCGCGTGAATATCTGGACGAGCTGTCGCCTAAGCTCACAGCGCTCGAAACGCAAATGCAGCGCGCCATCCTCGCAAGCCCGCACCGAAGCGATCTTGAAGACGAGCTGGGCTCGCACTTGTTCGCGTTGTGGGAGGCAGACGTTGCCGCCTTTGCACCGGCGATTGAAGCTGGTCTGACGGAAGAAGCGCGACTTGAAGCCCAATACACCGAGCTCATCGCGGGCGCTGAACTGCAGATCGATGGCAAGCGAGTGAATATCGCTGGTATTGAGCCGTATGCGCAGAGTACGGATCGCGACATGCGCCATCACGCTCAGCGCATACGCCACGAGTTCTTCGCCTCGCACGGCGCAGATTTGGATCGCATCTATGACGAGCTCGTCCACGTGCGTCATGCGATGGCGCGCAAGCTCGGTTTTGCAGACTTCACCGGCCTCGGCTACAAACGCATGCATCGGGTAGACTTCGATCAGTCCGATGTGGAGCGTTATCGCGATCAAGTAGCGCGTTACATCGTTCCAATCGCAACCGAGATCATGCAACGCCGGGCAAAAGCTCTGGGGATCACCGATCTCGCATATTGGGATGAGCCCTTGACATCGCCCTCGGGGAACCCGACCCCAAAGGGCGATCATGATTGGATCGTCGCGCGAGGTCGCGAGGCGCTTGGACAGGTGCACCCAGAAGTCGGCAACTTCTACGCGATGATGATAGAGCGCGGACTCGTCGACCTAAAAAATCGGGAGGGCAAGGCCGGGGGCGGCTACTGCACCGGCTTCCCAGACTACGGCGTGCCCTTCATTTTTGCGAACTTCAACGGCACGCATGGCGACGTGCACGTACTCGTGCATGAGATGGGCCACGCTTTTCAAGATTGGAAGAGCAGAAAGCTGCCGGCATACGATTATCTTACGCCGACCTATGAATCTGCCGAGATCCATTCGATGAGCATCGAGTATTTGTGTGCGCCATTCCTGGAGCACTTCTTTGGACCGGATGCTGGGCGCTACCGCCGCCAACAGCTTGAAGAAGCCATGACGTTCTTACCATATGGGGTCGCAGTCGATCATTTCCAGCACCTTGTCTATGCTCGGCCGGACGCGAGCACCGCGGAGCGGCACCATATGTGGAAGCAGATGGAGGCGCGCTACATGCCTTGGCGGCGCTACGGGGATCTCGAGTACTGGGCCAAGGGCGCACTGTGGCAGAGCAAGGAGCACATCTACCACGTGCCGTTCTACTATATCGACTACACCCTCGCGCTGTGCTGCGCGCTCCAGTTTTGGGTCCGCTCTCGCAAGGACTACACCAGTGCCGTTGCCGACTACGTTGCCCTGTGCGCGCGCGGCGGAGAGGCTCCCTTTAAAGACCTCGTACGCTCGGCAAATCTTGCATCGCCATTTGATGACGGGGCTCTGGCGGCGGTGGCGGGAGAAGCGCAGGCTGCGCTGCTTATAGTTAGTTGACACTTACGTAAGTATATGCTAATGTAGCCCACATGGACGCAGTTGTCCGCGCTATTGCTGAACCACGACGTCGGGAGATCCTCACGCTCGTCGCAACCAGAGAACGATCGGCGGGTGAGATCGCTTCGCACTTCGATGTAACTCGCCCGGCAATTTCCCAGCACCTCGGGGTGCTTAAAGATGCCGGCCTCGTGATTGAGCGGCGCGAAGGAACCCGCCGCCTCTACCTTGCCCGACCCGAAGGTCTTGCGGAACTGCGCTCGTTCCTTGAAGCGTTCTGGGATCTGCGGCTACGCCGATTAAAGCATGCCGCCGAAGCAGAAGAGAGGAGTTTACGCCGCCATGCCATCAGTCGACACCACAGTCATCGAGCGCGAAATCAAAATAAACGCAAAGCCTGAAACTGTTTTCTCGTTTCTCATCGATCCGGCGAAACTGCGCAAGTGGTTTGTCGCAGATGCGAAGACAGATCCGCGGCCGGGCGGCTCGTACGAGCTGACCATGCAGGATCCAGAATATGTCGCGGCCGGGAAGTACGTCGAGGTGCAGCCGCCGACTCGCCTTGTGTTTACCTGGGGATGGAAAGGCGATGACTCGCCCACTCCGGTCGGCGCCACGACCGTGGAGATTACGCTACGGCCAGACGGTCCCGGCACGTTGATGAGGTTTGTCCATAGCGGTTTTACAAATGATAAGTCTCGCGAAAGTCACGGCGAGGGCTGGACGAAGTATCTGAACCGTTTGGCGATTGCTGCGACCGGCGGCGATCCTGGCCCGGACGAAATGGCCTAGACGGCTTATTCGCGCGGCTTTCGTAGTTCGGGATTGTACTGAGCCATGCGGTCGTGCATCTGTTGCTGGTGTTCTTGCGTCGCCGCAAGGTGTGCTTTCTCGTCATCCGAGAGTCGCTGATTGATGAGGCGTTGCGCGGCCCTGTGTGCTCGATTTGCATTGATCGTACTCAGCGTTAAGACAAGCACGACGTACACGCCGATAGTTCCGGCAACGCCGTACCATCCATAATAGCGCCACGCGAAGTAGGCGATGATCGCGAGTATGATAATCCGTACCATGATGGAGGCCTCCGCATGTAGTATCGGCAGGCTACGGCACAGACACAGCCCCCGTGAAAAGGTTGAGATCGACGTGGGCTGTTCTGCCGCCATGGCGCTGTCCGAGGTCGAAGGCTATTGTTGCGTGCTGGCTCGCAACGCCGGCGTCGCTGACGTATTGCGCACTGCCGTTGCTGGCAAAGAGGAGTGGCGTCGACACGCCGATGGGACCCTCTTCAAGCGTCACGTCCGGAAATCGACGCTCGACGAGCACGGCTCCGAGCGCCGAGTTGGGGTCAACGCTTGACGGCCGGCCGCGGTGGCAGCGATACACGAACGGGTCGGCTGACACAATAATAAGCGACGCTCCTTCGTTTGTGTGCCCGTTTTGGGCTGCGCGCTCGAGCAACGTCAGATCCTCGGCGAGCACCTCTGCAGCATCCGAAGGACCGCGCGCGGCGATGTAGCTTCGATACGCCGGCACGACGACCAGACCGGTCAAGACCGTGATGATGGCGATGACCACAAAGAGCTCGACCAATGTGACACCGCGTTGCCTCATGGCAGAATGCCTGGTGAGCCGATGTTGCCATCCGACCATGAGTCGCTTTGAAACTTGTTGGCGGGCGCCGGCGGGGCGGTTCCGGTCGCGGTTGTCGCTTGAATGCGCAGGTCGGTCACATAAGCGCCGCCGACTTGGCCGGCCGGGTCGCCCGGGCTAAAGACAGACGAGGGGCCCGCGTCGTCGATCACACCAACGATCTCGGAGTATGGCGGCAGGTTATGAAAGCTGCGCAGCAACGTGGTGACGGTCCTTGTGGCGACGACGCCGCTGCTCGCTCTGATCGTCGCTGTCGCGACGACTTGCAAGGGAGATTCGTCAATCTGAGGGTTCTCTTGAAGATTGATGTCTATGTGGTCCACGTGCTTTGTTGGTCCTGGGAGCTGAAGGCCGACAAGCACTTCAGCCGTGGTGTCGGAGTCAATCGAGAACTCTGTCGTGCTGTGCGCCTTCCCGAGGTCAGTGAATACAGCGCCGAGGTCGCCGTAGTGCGCTGCGAGCAAGGCGCGCACCCAGGCAGCTCCCGCGTCAGCCGCAGCGAGCGCCTGCGCGGCTCGGGCGTCCTCGTTTGCCCTGCGAAGCCGCGACGTTCCAATATCCACCATAACGGCGAGGATAGCTAGTATAAGGACGATCGCCAGCAGCGACGTAACGAGCGCGATGCCGCGCTGCCCCCCAGGTACCGTCGTTCTAACGCTCATGGCGGTGTCACCGGACCCGACGGGGACGGACTCGGTCCGCCCGGCGTAGGAACTGGCGGTCCGACCTTCGTGACAATACGTGCCAACGTGTTGCCGCTTGCGTCCGCAACTTCAATCGCTAGATTGTGCAGGCTCGCAACACCCGCAGCAGTCAAGGATTCACGAACCGTCATGCCGTCGACCGTTGTGATTTTGGATTCGTCTTTGATGGAGAAGCCATACGCGAGGACAGCCTGTTCGTCAGCGAGCGCGTTTGTGGCTACTTGCAGTGCGAGCTCGCGTTGGGCCGCGAGGCGATCTGCGTGCGCCAGCACAAGCAACGTGGGAAACACGGCTGCCACCACGACCGTCGCAAAGACGGCGCTTGCCGCGAGTGCCTCGATGAGCGTAAATCCGGAGGTCGAACGCCGCGCGACAGCTGGCCTGACGCGAAGTCGCGACTTGCGAGCCAGGACAATGACGCGCGACTCCCCAGGCGCGCTTACACGAATAAAAAGAGCGGAGGATTGCACGAGGGCCGCCCGGTTGTAGAATGCAGCACCCACCCGATATGGCCTGCCCTCAAAGAAGAGTACTCCTTCGGGGGAGACGAAAACGTTGACACCTTCCCGCCGCCATGCCCGTGGGTCGCCCGCGAGGCGTCGTGACACATGCTCTATCAAAGCATCTCGACGTGCCCACGCCACAACGCCAAGCGCGACAATAAGGGCAGCGACCAGAACCGCAAAGAGCGGCCAGGCTGAAGGCGCAGGCGCCACAGTCACAGGAGCCGGCAGTAGTTGCGTATATTTCCGGGTGCTCACGGCGTGAGCCGACGTTTGCACGCGGCTTGTTTCCCAATCGACCTGATAGTCATCAACGACAAATGATGCAACAGCGACGCCGCTACGCATGTGCACGATGGATTGAGGCAATCGAACGCCATTCACCGTAACCCACTGGTCGAATGCGAAAGAAGTGTCGGCGCCGGTACGGGTATCGACCGCCCCGATGACGTCGGTCTGGCCGCCGTTGAGGTAGACGCGCGAACCCTCTCCTGTTGTCCACGAAGTGCCGCCGGCGTCGCGAAGGGGGCTCGCCCCAGCAGCGGTTGCGAGCAGCACCGCCCAGGTGTTTGCGATGGCGTCAACGTTCAGGGGGTCGTCAAAGACAACCGTTTGCGAACCGGTACGCATCCACGACTGCTGGTTCGAAGCGAACACGTAAACGCGTGCCGAGCGTTCTTCAAGGGACCACGTATCGGAGTTCACTACGAGCGTGCCCGTGACCGTAGCCGATGCGTCGTCGGCCGGATGGGCGTGGTAACGAAGCTGTCCGTGGAAGGAGACCACGTCTGCGATCGCAACTGGAAGCGGCACGGTGTCGGCGCGCGCACAAACGCCGACACACGCTACAGTGGCGATGCAAATGACAAAGAGCGCCGGGATGAAGTGCCGCATGTCTTCCCCCGCTTAATGCCGGCGTGCTTTGATGAACATGCTACCTCCGCGCGAATGCGGTGTCAACGCGAACAGGCGAACGGCCACAACGCGCATCCAGTGCCATCACGCGGTGCGTCGTCACAGACAAGCCGTTTTCGTCTTTTTCGTGCCAAGCAAGGGTGCGCGGGAGCGCGTCAACACCCAAGGCGAAGGGAATCAGGATACGGGGCGAATACAGCCTCCCGCAGATTTGAGCCGGAGAGAGACTTAACATGGACAATTTCAACAAGCTGACCGAAAGAGCGCAAGCAGCCATCGTGCGAGCTCAAAGCATTGCTCGCGAACACAGCGCCAGTGAAATTGACGCAGAGCACCTTCTTTCTGCCCTCCTTGAAGACGCAGAAGGCGTACCCGCCATCGTGCTCAACCAGCTTGGCGTTGACGTTACCTCGTTGCAGCGACAGCTTGACGACATCTTGGGCAAGCGCGCCAAGGTGTACGGCGGGAGCGAGCCAAGCGTCGGCCGTGACCTGCGCGACATCCTTACTCGCGCGGGGCAAGAAGCTGCAAACTTCAAAGATGACTATATTTCCACCGAGCATCTGCTGCTCGCCATCGCCGAGCCACGGAGCAAGTCGGAAGCTGCGGCGCTCCTCAAAAAGGCGGGTGCGACGCGAGACGCCATCCTTAAAGCGCTTACGGCCGTTCGCGGCAACCAGCGCGTCACCGATCAGAATCCTGAAGGGAAGTACCAGGCGCTCGAGCGCTACGGCCGCGATCTGACAGAACTTGCGCGCCAAAACAAGGTCGATCCCGTCATCGGCCGGGACGAAGAGATCCGGCGCGTCGTTCAAGTTCTGTCTCGACGGACTAAGAATAATCCCGTCCTCATTGGCGAGCCCGGGGTCGGCAAGACCGCTATCGTCGAGGGTCTCGCTCACCGCATCGTGCGCGGCGACGTGCCCGAGGGGCTGAAAAACCGCCGCGTCATCGCTCTCGACCTGGGCGCACTCATTGCAGGCGCAAAGTACCGCGGTGAGTTCGAAGATCGTCTCAAAGCGGTGCTCAAAGAGATCACTCAAAGCCAAGGCGAGATCATCCTCTTTATCGACGAGCTGCACACAGTCGTTGGCGCCGGCGCAGCTGAAGGCGCGATGGACGCCTCGAATCTGCTGAAGCCCATGCTCGCGCGCGGCGAGCTCCACGCAATCGGGGCCACAACCCTCAACGAGTATCGCAAGTATATTGAAAAAGATGCGGCACTCGAGCGGCGTTTCCAGCCGATCACGGTGGGCGAGCCAACCGTCGAAGATACCATTTCAATCTTGCGCGGTTTGCGCGAGCGCTACGAAGCGCACCACCACGTGCGCATTAAAGATTCGGCTCTCGTCGCAGCAGCGGTCCTCTCTCACCGCTACATTACCGATCGCTTCTTGCCGGATAAAGCCATCGACCTCGTTGACGAAGCCGCGGCAAAGATCCGGATGGAGATGGACTCACGACCGGTCGAGCTGGATGAAGTCGAGCGGCGTGCCAATCAGCTCAAAATCGAACGCGAAGCGCTGAAAAAAGAGAGCGATGCCGGCTCGCGCAAACGGCTGGCAAACATTGAAAACGAGCTGGCCGAACTCGAAGCGGAAACAACCCGCTTGCGCACGCTCTGGGAAGCGGAAAAACAAAACGTCGGCCAGGCGAGCGCGCTCAAGGAACAGATCGAGGCGCTCAAAGAGCGCATCAGCCGTGCTGAACAAGGCTACGAGCCCAACGTCGACTGGGAAGAAATTTCGAGGCTGAAGTACCAACAGCTGCCGGAACTCGAAAAGAAAGTCCAAGCGATGGAGAGCAAAGGGTCGTCGGGCGCTAAGCTCTTCAAGGACGAAGTCGACGAGCACGATATCGCAGAGATCGTTGCTAAGTGGACGGGCATCCCTGTGACGAAGCTGCTCGAAGGCGAAACGCAAAAACTCCTAAAAATGGAAGAGCGGCTGCATCAGCGGGTCGTCGGTCAAGACGAAGCAGTGCGCGCCGTTTCCGCAGCGGTGCGCCGCGCGCGCGCCGGGTTACAAGATCCCAATCGTCCGCTCGGTTCGTTCATCTTCCTCGGCCCAACCGGGGTCGGCAAAACCGAGCTGGCCCGCGCGCTGGCTGAGTTTCTCTTCGATGACGAGCATTCGATGATCCGTATCGACATGTCAGAATACATGGAAAAGCACAGCGTCGCGCGGCTCATTGGCGCGCCTCCCGGTTACGTTGGCTATGAAGAAGGCGGCCAGCTCACCGAGGCAGTGCGCCGGCGGCCGTACTCAGTCGTGCTGTTTGACGAAATCGAGAAGGCACACCCAGATATCTTCAACGTGATGCTGCAGATTCTTGAAGACGGGCGGCTGACCGACGGCCAAGGCCGCACGGTCGACTTCAAAAACACGGTTCTTATCATGACGAGCAACGTCGGGTCGTCTGCGATCCTGGAGTTCGCCGGCAACGACGAGCGCGTGCGCGCGCAAGTTATGGAAGCGGTGCGCGAGCAATTCCGTCCGGAATTCCTCAATCGTATCGACGAGATTATCATCTTCCAGAACCTCAAGCTGGACGACATCACGCGCATCGTCGAGATTCAGCTGCGTTCGCTCGGAGCGCGGCTTGCCGAGCGCGGCATTGCGCTCGAGCTGACCGATGCTGCGAAGGAATATATCGCCAATCGCGGTTACGATCCGGTCTACGGAGCTCGTCCACTGAAGCGAACAATCCAAAAAGAGATCGTCGATCCGCTTGCGGTGCGTATCCTCAACGGCGATTTCGTGCCGGGAGACAGGGTCATCGCTGACGTACAGTCCGGCGAGATCCTCTTTCGAAAAAAGAGCCAGACAAAAACAGAGGAGAGGAAGCCGACTGCGGCGCGGACCTAAGGTTTAACCGTGTGCGTGAGCACGATCGTCGTGAGATTGCTTGACTGATCGATGAGCACGCTCTTTTCGTCGCGGTCGCCCATCTTTCCGACGAGAAACGACGCGATGGACCCGCCGCTCGCCTGCATGTGAGTTTGCTCAGAGCCAGCCGGCAAACGTTCCTTGTACCAATGATAGGCTTCTTCGAATGGATCTTTCGTCGAAAGCGAAACTTGGTAGACCTTCCCGCCCTGCGTGTTGCTGACCGTGCTGGCACCCGTCAGCTTTGCGATCGCGCCGGGATACAGCGGCAGTGCAAGCTGGGAAGCACTTACCGCACCCTTTCCGATCACGGCCGTGCCCTGTTTGTTTGTGATCTTGACCGTATTGCCCAGTGTGTTTGTTTCAACTGTTGTCGTGCCTTGATTAGTTACGATCGTTTTCTTGTTCGTGCAGCTGGCGAAGTTCATCACGGCGAGGCAGCACAAGAGGATGAGGCATGGGCGCATGACAGCTTCCTTAATGGATACACCGAGGGGGGAACAAACCGGTACGACAAAGGCCTATGCGTGCCCTCGCTTGCCAGCGAGACAACATATCAGGAACCCTGTTGGGTATAACAAAAGAGATACCCACTCAACATCGGAGGATGACGTAATGGCGGGCAAATGCGGACACGCATCGTGCAAGTGCATGGACTCAGAGCTTAACGGCTACTGCAGCGAATATTGCAAGGCTCACGACAGAAACGTTGGCACTGAAGGCTGTGGCTGCGGCCATCCCGAGTGCGCGTCGTAAGAAGACGCTCGCGCTCTAGGCGGTACCGCTGATAACTTCGTTAACGATGCGCTCTTGCTCGACGGCGTGTGCGCCCGGAAATCCTTCGCTCGGGCTTGCTCTGTCGGCCCGCCCGACGTAGTCGAAGACGATGCCCTTCGGTGTGAGCTTCTCGCGGATCCGCCGTGACACGAATGCACGAGCGCCCATGTTCTTAGGCTCCTCTTGCACCCACGTTACTCGTTTGACGTTGGGGTATGAAGCCACAAGAGCCATAACCTGATCGTACGGGAACGGTTCAAGCAGCTCTACTCGAGCGATCGCTAAATCTCGAGCGTCCGCCCGCTTTGGGTTCGAACTAAGATCGTAGTAAATCTTCCCGCTGCAGAGCGCGAGCCGCTTGATAGCGTCGCGTTCCTTGACGGTTGGGTCATCAAGCAGCGGGGCAAAGCCGCCTTCGCCAAGGTCTCCAGCCGTTGAACTGGCAGCCTTGAGACGCAGGAGGCTCTTCGGCGTCATGATAACGAGCGGCCTCGCCCTCACGCTTTTGGCTTGATCGCGCAGCAGGTGAAAATATTGGGCGGGCGTTGTGGGGTTGGCAATGCGGAAATTCCCTTCGGCTGCAAGCTGCAGATACCGTTCGAGCCGCGCGCTTGAGTGTTCCGGCCCCGCGCCTTCGTACGCGTGCGGCAGCAAGAGGCTAAGACGCGACGTCTGCTCCCACTTGGCACGTCCGGCGGCAATAAACTGGTCGACAATGATTTGGCCGCCATTGCTAAAATCGCCGAACTGCGCTTCCCACAACACAAGTGCTTGCGGTGCCTCAGCGCTATAACCATACTCGAAGCCCATCGCCGCGTACTCCGACAGCGGACTGTTGTAGACCTCAAACGACGCCTTCGCGTCGCTCAGGTGCTGCATCGGGATCCACATTTCGTCAGTCGCCGCGTCGTGAAGCACAAGATGGCGGTGGCTGAACGTGCCGCGTTCCGTATCTTGACCCGTGAGGCGAATCGGCACGCCCTCGCGCAACAGGGTGGCAAATGCAAAAGCCTCGCCCAGCCCCCAATCGACCTCGCTGCCGGTTTGCAGCGGCGCTTTCCGCCGCTCGAGCTGCCGAACGAGCTTTGGGTGCACGGCGAAGTCAGGCGGGATTTTCAGGAGTTCATCGTTGAGCCGGTTGAGAACCTCGACCGGCACGCGCGTGTCGACGGGTGCGCCGGCGCCGCTTTCGAGCGGATGAGCCTTGGGCTCTTTTGATGTCGTCTGCGTTGCGCGTGCCTTGACAGCCGCATGCGCCTCAGCGACGCGTCGCTGAGCGCGCTCGGCGCTCGCTGTCGCCTCCGCCTCGGTGAGCGTGCCCTCTTCGATGAGACGGCTGGCGAAAATTTCACGAGCAGTAGGATGTCCTTCGATGCGCTTGTACATGTCAGGCTGCGTATAGGCTGGTTCGTCAGCCTCGTTATGCCCGAAGCGGCGGTACCCGATGAGATCGATGACCGCGTCACGATGAAAGCGGCGGCGATACTCAACGGCAAGGTGTACGGCTGCAATGGCCGCTTCGACGTCGTCTGCGTTGACGTGAATGATCGGCACGTCGAAGCCCTTGGCGAGATCGCTTGCATACCGCGTTGATCTGCCATCACGCGGAAGCGTGGTGAAGCCGATTTGGTTGTTGGCTATGATGTGGAGCGTACCGCCGGTCGTGTAGCCGGCGAGGCTCTGCATGTTGAAAACTTCGGCAACAACGCCTTGGCCGGCAAAAGCTGCGTCTCCATGAATGAGGATGGCGGCCGCACGCGAGGTGTCAAGCTTTGCAATGTTCGCAGTCCGATCGGTCTGCACGGCCCGTGTTTGACCTTCAACGACGCTGTCAACCGCCTCGAGATGACTTGGGTTATTGGCGAGCACAACGTGGATTTTCTTGCCGTTTTGGGTCTCGTACACGCCTGTGGCGCCTTGATGGTACTTGACGTCGCCCGTAACATCGCCTTCGCGCGCGGTGAGACCGCGTTCTTGGGCGTGCTCGAACTCTTGGAGCACCTCTTCATACGGGCGATCGACAACGTGGGTGATAACGGCCAGCCGTCCACGATGCGCCATGCCGAGACGAGCTTCACTCGTACCCTCGTCGGCCAGCATATGGAGAATCTCTTCGAGCACGGGCACCATCGCATCCAGGCCCTCGATCGAGAACGTCTTTTGGCCCAGAAACGTCTTGCGCAGGTAGCGTTCGAATGCTTCGACGCGCGTGAGGCGTTCGAGCAACTCGAGCTTTCGCTCGCGCGAGAGCGGTTGGCGGTGCGTGCCGGATTCAATTTGCTGACGCAGCCACGATCGCTGTTCGTGGTTGCTGATGTGTTCGACTTCGTAGGCGATTGTCGAACAGTACGTGTCTCGCAGGCGGGTGAGGATGTCGGCGAGCGTTTGACCGGGCGCGTAGACCCGAAGGACGGTTGCTGGCACCTTCTCCATAACGGCGTGATTCAGTCCAAGACTCGAAGGCTCAAGTGCGGAGTCAAAAGGTGACGCGTCGCTCAACGGATCGAGGTGTGCCGCGTTGACGCCGTGGGTGCGGTAACGCATCACGAGCCCCATGCCCGCAGCTGCGGCGCGGGCAACGTCGCTTGCGCCAGCTTCGACAATGCCGCTCGGCGTAACGCCGGCAGGTTTGGACAAAGCAGACGGAGCGCCAACGCCAAGCGCGGAGAAGATAGTCTCGTAGAATCCGTCGGCACCGCTCAGCAGCTGGTCGACCCGGCGCAGAAACTCACCCGACTGGGCGCCTTGGATGATGCGGTGGTCGTATGTGCTGGTCAGCGTCATGACTTTGGACACGGCAAGACTGTGCAGCGCGGCCTCGGGCATCGACCCAAGGCCGGGCGGATAGTCGATCGCCCCCGCCGCGATGATCGCGCCTTGACCGAGCATGAGGCGCGGAACCGACGCGACCGTACCTATACCGCCGGGGTTCGTGAGGGTCAGCGTCGCGCCGCTCATATCGCCCGGTCCAAGTGTGTTCGCTCGCGCTTTCTCGACAAGGGCCTCATACGCGCGATGGAAGGCACTGAAATCAAGCCCATCGGCCTCGCGCACGACCGGAACGACGAGGATGCGCAAGCCGTCACCGCGTTTGACGTCTACGGCCAGGCCCAGATGCACTCCCCGCTCCACGCGCTCGGGTCCATTATCGGTGCGGCGGAAGCTGGCGGCCATCGCAGGCACGGTCCGCGTCGCTTGCGCAATCGCGTACGCAATGATGTGCGTGAAGGAAACTTTCTCACTCCGGCCGGCAGACCGGAGCGCGAGATTGAGTTCGCGCCGGCGGTCGTCAAGAACGTCGACTGCGATCGTGCGGAAGCTCGTCGCAGTTGGAATCGTGAGGCTTCGCTCCATGTGGTCGGCAAGCGAAGCGGCAGCACCTCGCAAGGGCGTAACCTTCTCGTCCTTGCTTTGTGCTGCAGGCACCTGGCTGGGAGCAACGGTCTTCGGAGGAGCAGCTTCAACCGGCTCCTTTTGTGGTGTTCGCTTTGTTTGAGTCTCCTCGATGCTTCGAACTATGTCAGCGCGGCGGATCGGATCGCCAGGACGTGCCGGTTCGACGCGCGCGAGGTCGACGCCGCGGACGGCAGCTAGGCGACGCGCAAGCGGCGACACCTTAACAGGCTGCGCTCGGCGATCACCTTGTGCGCTTTGAGGTGCACTTACAGCAGGCGGTGACTGTACCGATTGAGCTGGGATTGTCGCGGCGGCGCCGGTGGCTTGCGCTGGAGCGGCGATCGTGGATGATACTTGAGACGCGGCGTCGGCCTTGACCTTTTGTGCTTTCCCGTCGGCACTCGCGGCCGTGTCAATTTCAGCCAGCGGCGCGCCGACTCTAATGGTCTTGCCTTCCTCGACGAGGACTTTGGTGATTTTTCCCGCCGCGGGAGATGGAACTTCGACGTCGACCTTGTCCGTCGTAACATCAACGAGCGCCTCGCCAGCCTGTACAAAATCGCCCGCCTTCTTGCGCCAGCTGGTTACCGAACCTTCCGTGACCGACTCGCCCATTTCGGGGAGCACGACTTGCACCAACGTCTGTTGCATATATGATGGGCTTCAGCGCACGCGTTGCAGCGCCCTGGCCCGCACCCATCCAGCCGCGCCTGATGCGGGTGCCGCAAGCATCACCTTAGCGGACGTACGAGCCGCCGTTCACGTCTATTGTCGCACCGTTAATGTATGTGGCGAGCGGTGACGCGATGAACGTAATGACGTGCGCCACATCCTCTGCGGTGCCGACGTAGCCGAGCGGAATCTCATTCTCGATCTCGCGCCGCCGTGACGCAAGGTCGGGCGCCGCCATTTCAGTTTCAATAAATCCCGGTGCAACTGCCACCGCGACAATTCCCTCAGGCGAGCACGATCGCGCGATGGATTTCGTAAGGTTGATCAGCGCGGCTTTACTCGCTCCGTAGTCTGCGAAGGTCAATTCGCCGCGATGACCGGCGCGCGACGCGACGTTGATTATCTTGCCCCCGCCGCCCTGCGCACGCATCTGATGCATGACGAGCCATGCCAGGTGCGCGGCACCGAATATGTTGACGTCAAATGTCCGCTGCCAGCCTCGGCGCCACCGCGCGTAATCGCTGCCGGTGAAGGCATTTTCTGCAAAGATGGCAGCGTTGTTAACCAAGACGTCGATGCGGCCGAACCGCTCGACGCACTCGTCGACAAGCGCGGGTAAGCTCTCGTGGTCGGCGAGGTCGCAGCGGCTGTAATCGACCCGGTCGCCAAGCTCTTGTGCGAGCGCAGCAGCACGCGATTCATGGTTCAGAAAAGTGAAGAAGACGGATGCTCCGGCAGCGCGCAGCGAACGGACAGCGGCTGCGCCGATGCCGCTTGAGCCGCCGGTAATGAGGACGACACTGTCGCGCAGATCGATTGTGCTCATAGCTGCGCGCGCACTGCGCGCATCCATGTCACCATGAAGGGGTTGGCATGCACGGCATCCGCGTCGTCCGCCGTTGGCTCGACGCTGCAATACAACACAACGATGTAGCGCTTGCCATCGACCGTGACGAGGATACCCGCGTCGTGGCTGACATCCGACGTCTCGCCTGTCTTGTGCATGAAGACGTCGCCAGGCAGCAAGCCGGGTACGAGCTTGTCGTTATGAGCGCAGCGCCGCAGGATTTCTCGTTGCGCGCTGGCGCCGGCGATGCGGTCGCATGCGATGAGCGTGAGCAGGCGGCCGATTTCCGCTGCCGGGAGACAATTGCGTCCGACTTTCTCGGGATCATCGATGAGCGGTTCGGAGCCCGAGAGTTTGCGGCCGAGGAGGAACGTGTTCAATCCCAAATCATGCATGTACTCGGTAACGCGCTGACGTCGTAAGACATCGATAAGCTGGTTGGTGGCAACGTTGTCGGAGTGAGTGATCATGAGATCGACGAGTTCGCTTATCGTTGCTTCGTAGCCGGGAACAAATGGTGCGGGTCCCGAGGTTGCGGTCTGATTGCTTTCGGACACAACGACGCGATCGTCGGGCCGCAGTGCATTTACGGAGTGCTGACGGAACGCTTCCGCCATGATTGGCACTTTGATCACGCTTGCGGGATAGATGTTTGCGTCACTGCGAGCCTCGCCATAGCGCATCGACTGGAGATCGCACACGTAAACAGAAGACTCGCGCACAATATCAGGGTGTTCGAGCGCGGCCCCCTCGAGCGCACGATCGACGAATGCGTCGATGACGGGGTCATGCGCCGGCTGCACTGTAACGATTTTCACCGTTGAGCAGACACCGTCCATGGCTTGCCGTCATATATCTCGTCGACTGCATAGCCGATGTTAGCGCCCATGATACTAGCGTGAAACTCAACGTGGCCCGTGTAATGTTGCACTCCAGGCACTCCTTGTCCGAGATCGAATTCAGCGCTGCCTGAAAACGTCATCGTAGAGGTGTGAAAGCCACGCGATTTCAGGTCGGAGCTCGGGTTGATGCGACCGGTGGCTGTCACGTCGACCACTGCGATGCGATGGGTGCCTCGCTCGTCAATGCGCTGCAGCGTGTTAACGTAGTCGAGCGTTCCAGAACCTTCCTCACGCGCGATGACGACCGGGCGAGAGAAAGTCCAGGTTTGTCCGATTTCTGCTACGCCACCCGGCAGTTGCGCAAGGGCAGCGTCGCCGGGATCTTGGAATGCGTGATCGGCCGGCGACTCGGTCGCCGGACACTCTTTGAAGGTGGACCAGGTCGGATTGGCGTCATCGAGCGGCCGTTCATCTTTGCAGAGAAATGGTTCGAAGCTGTATTTTCCGCTTGCGTCCAACGGAACAATCTGCTTGCGCGTGCGGCGCTTGACGGTTGTGTCGGTGTTGTTCGGACCACCGTGATGCCGAGCGAACAGGTCATTGACGTAAACGTCGCCCTCGTGCGGCAACGTATATGTCCTCGTGCGATCCTCGATGACATAGACTGGATCTGCCCTGTGGCCCGCCATGCTGCGCAGCACCGGGCTAAGGAGGAATGTGACGTTGTGTTGGACGGTCGAGTCGCTGTTGAGCTGACTGCTATGAACCGGTGCTCGCCAGGCAAGATGCCCTTGGTCGACAGGGCTAGACGAAGCGCCGACGAGAGCGGCTGGAACAAGCAACGCGACGCACGCGCGTAGACAGGGCACGAGTCTCTTCAAAATGATATAAGGCAAATGCGACGTTCCTCCAGAAACACGGGCGCCGTGTCTTTCCGCACCGCGCTTGTCATCACCGCCTTCGCTGCCGCCAACTTTTTCGTCGCCGCATCCGCTCTTGCGCGCGACGAGCCCCCTCCATCTGCCACCGCGGCCGCGGCGCGCGCTTTTCCTCAACCCGTTGGATGGCCGAAGGTGCTTTCATCTGCTGTTACGGCGGAGCACGTCGGGCCCGGCGTAATGTACGAGCGTTGGACGCTATCAACAGATGCCGGCCCGCTCACGCTGTCGATCGCAACCATCGACATGCTCAATCCGAACGTCGCCCTTGCGGTCGAAACCCACGCTCACCTCATCATCGGAAAAGGCGAGCGTCTGAGCTCGATGGCCGATCGCCAAGGCGCGGAACTCGGCATCAACGCAGATTATTTTGACATTAACGAATCCGGCACTCCTTTGAACGTTGTTGCCATCGATTGGCGGGTTTTGCATCAGCCTAGCCGTGCAGCGGCGTTCGTCGTTGACGGTCGTGGCCGAATCAACATGGGGCCGATGGGCGTACACGCGCACGTTGAGTCGGCAAATGGCGCCAGTCGCGACATCATGCTCGTCAACGACTGGTCGTCATCGGCGCAGCTCGTCCTGTTGACCCCGGAGCTTGGCACCCACGCTGGATTCGGCGCAACTGAGATGCTCCTCGAACCCAGCGGCGCTCGAGGCCAATATAAGATCGCTCACATCGAGGCGAACGTTTCGCTCCTGGCTGCGCTCGGGCCGGATCAATTTGCCATAGCCGCTCGCGGCGACCAAGCGCAGTCGCTGGCGCATGATTTTCACGAGGGCGATCTCGTGGCTCTGAGCTGGCAAACGGATCCCCCAGGTGCTGGAATAAAACTTGGAGTCGGCGGTGGGCCGCTGCTCCTCAAAGATGGCCAGGCGTTTGATGACCCGGACGCGCCTGCACCCGAAGAAACGAACGTGCGCAATCCCGTCACCGGCGCAGCTCTCTCAGCCGATGGCGCAACCCTCTGGCTGGCCGTCGTCGATGGCCGCCAGCCTTCCGTATCCGTCGGTCTAACGCGCCCGCAGTTGGGTGCGCTTTTCCTCGCCCTGGGTGCAACGACGGCGATGGCGTTCGACAGCGGCGGATCGAGCGAGATGGTAATTCGCCATTTGGGTGACCCGGTGAGTTCGGTCGCGAACACGCCGTCGGACGGCCGGGAGCGTTCGATCGCCGACGGGCTCTTCATTAGGAATACAGCGCCGCAGGGTCCGGCTGTCAAACTTATCCTCAAAGCTGCGAGCGCCCAAATCCTCGCGGGCAGCGTCCTAGGAATCCAAGTACGCGCAGTGGATGCAAACGATCAACCCGTCCCCGTGCGAGCCGACGACATTACTTTCGCGACAGATCCTACTTCGGTTGCTCGCATCGATGCGCATGGAATCATGACCGCCCTTACGCCCGGCGTGGCGCAAGTAACAGCGGGCGTCGGACGGGTGCGGGCAAGCGTTGCTGTGCGCGTCGTAGGTTCAGTCGATGACGTGCGTATCGTTCCAGCCAACCCGAGCGTGGTTGCGAACGCCAAGGTGCAGCTGTCGGTGAGCACGATGACTCGGGACGGGAATTCTGTCGCGGTCGATCCGGCAGCCGTACGCTGGACTGATGATGGCAAAGGAGGACACGTTCTTTCCGATGGCACCTTTGTTGCCGGCTCCTCCGCCGCGAGAACCGTAGTCACCGCGAGCGTTGGCGACGCATCCGGTTCAACAGTTATCCTTTCTGGAGAACATGGCGTCATGCTGCAAGCGCTGCCGAAGCCGGGTTTGACGGGAGCCGTGTGGCACTTCAAAGCGCGTCCATCAAGTCTGCCCGGAGCAGTCGACGGAACAGCAGCGCCGGATGGGTCACAAGCCTTGCGTCTCGCGTACGACTTTTCGAACGCCATGGGAACGCGCGCCGCCTATGCGCAGACGGAGCTGACCCTTCCAGGTCAGCCGTTGGCTGTAGCCTTCGACATCTTTGGTGATGGCAACGGCGAGTGGCTGCGTGGCGGATATCGCAACGCGGACGGCAACGACGAGAGTCTCACCATAGCGCGTCACGTGAACTGGCGGGGATGGAAGGCAATCCGCGTGGCTGTTCCGCCGCAAGCTGCCTGGCCGATTGTATGGACCCGGCTCTACGTCGTCGAGCGTGCGGCCAGCGCCCACGAACAAGGCTCGCTGTGGTTTCGGAACTTCCAGACATTCATCGCGGGACCGTGATCTTGCGGCTTGTGGAGTCGACGGTCATGCGCTCATCGAAACCGATCTGTTCGCCTTCGGCCGGTTTCAGAAGTTGATTGTGAATGAGGTAGCTTTCCTGCGTTACGAGGCCTGACGCTGGATCGTACCACGCGCTGCCGGTCAGCCGGATTGATCCCGGAAGCAGTTTAGGTAAATGATATTCCACACCGGTAATGACGCCCCGGCCATCGACTCGAATCTCTGCTCGTCCGTTGTTGAAGCCGGAAATGACATGAGCGAAAGTAACGGATCCGCTGCCCAACGTCGTAAGGACCGTGAGATGCGTGAACCAACACTGTCCGACGAAGCCGGGTCTGGACGGTGTTATCGGAAAACCAACCATCGCGGCTTGAGCCTCGCTGAATTGGTTCGTCGCCGCCTGCACGTTGTCGGCCGTTAATGAAACCAAAAACGACTGCTCTGTCACTGTCAATTGATTGCGCGGTACGTCAAAAGAAGAGATGCGCTCGTGCGTTTGCAGTGAAGACCGCTCCGCTCGAGCCGATACGACCACGGCGTCGCCCGCGATCGTTATACGCCGGTCTTCTTTGATAATAGCGCCGGCCTTTCGAAAGCGTTCGAGTCTTTTTTCCGGCAATTTCCACTCGACTTGGTCCTCAAGGTAAGCATGTTCGGCGAGACGATCGCCTACGTGCAATGGGACCATTGTTAGCCTGTTGAGCGCGGCGGGGCCAGCCGAAGCGGTGCTCTGCGGACGGATCGTGGCGAAACAAAAAATCGCCAATCCGCAGGCGAGCACCGAGAACGGGCGCGTCGTTATTTGTGTTATTATGTCCACCTATGAATTATCGGAGTGCTGCGGCGGGAAAATCATGCGCTGCGTAGTGAAGCGACTGGCATGATACGGCCAGGCCGCAACGACGCGTGTCCGTGCGGGAGCGGGAAGAAATACAAGCGCTGCTGCCTCGGCAAGGAAGAAACGCGCGCCGAGTTTGCGCGAGAGCTCAATGGCTACGCGTTGCCGCTGCTGCGCGAGCTTGGGCGATATGCGACGCAGCGAGGCGGTGCGGCGCCGGAAGCCATCGCATCCGAGTGCTTTTCGTTCTGGCGGCCGCCGCTCGACCGGACTCGCGCCGCGCGAGTGGTCGACTACGCGATCTTTGATTTCCGTGCGAGCGGAAAGCGGCAGACCGCCGTCCAGGAGTATCTTGCAGAGCGAGGACCCATCGTGACACCGCAGTGGCGGACTCTCTTGGAAGAGTGGCAGCATGCGAGCATGCGCCTGTACACGCTCGAGCACTGGTCGGGGGGCTTCGCTCGCTGCCGCGCTACGCTGCCGCACAACGGTCGTACGATCGAAGTCATGCCGCTCGAGGCTAGCTCCACGCAACTTAAGGTTGGCACGCCTCTAGCGCTTCGTGCACTTCCCGTCGCGCCCGCGTTCATGTATCCAGCTTGGCCGGTAACTTTTGGCGATCGGCCAACGGCCGAAGTTGCCGCCGCCATCGTCGCCCGACATCACGCGTACGTACGTCGAGAACGCATCGTGAGCTTGGAAGAATTCCTGCGGCTGGAGGGCACGGCGTTTGACGAAGAAGCGGCAATTGGGAATCGCTCGACAATCATCGTCCCCGGCCGCACCTGATGTTTGAACCCAGCGGCATGCGGCCACCGGCACGCGCATCCAGCGGCATGGTTACGGCTCCGCACGCGCTCGCCGCGCAAGCGGGAATTTCCATTCTCGAAGAGGGCGGCAACGCGGCCGATACGATTGTCGGCGTGGCCGCGACACTGGCCGTGGTTTATCCGCACATGACCGGCATTGGAGGAGACGTTTTCTTCCTTTACTACGATGCAAAAGCCGGCGTGGTGCATGGGTATAACGGATCGGGCGCAGCCGCGAGGGCGGCGAGTCTGGAGCACTATCTCGGCCTTGGCTTCGAGAAAATTCCAGAGCGCGGTGGCTCGGCGGCCTTAACGGTACCGGGCACTATCGATGCTTGGTTCGCGCTGCACGATCGCTTCGGCTCGCTCAGCATGGAGCGCATCCTCGCTCCAGCAATAGCGTATGCGCATAACGGTGCTCCGGCTGCTCGCAGTTTTGTCGGAGCGGTCGTACGGCTGCGCGATGTGCTTGCGGCCGATGAAGGCGCAGCGGCGCTTTTTGTCGACCACGGCCCGCGGCAGATCGGCGACCGGTTCAAGAACCCGAGACTCGGCGCTGCTTTGGGTTCCATCGCAACCCACGGACGCACCTGGTTTTACGAGGGCGAAGGCGCAGTCGCAATTGAGCGCTATTGCAGGCGCGTCAACAGCCCGCTGCGTGCTGAGGATTTCGCGGCGCACCGCGGTGTCTTCACGACGCCCGCAGCCGGCAGGTTCTACGGCTTCGACTCGTTGACGGTTCCACCAAACTCTCAAGGCATCGCCGCGCTTATTGCGCAGCAAACGTATGAGGCGTATTCCGCCCGGTCACCGGATCTCGACGCTATTAGCCCCGCTCGGACGCATGCCGGCATCGAGGCGATACGCCTTGCCTATGCGGATCGCGATCGCCACGTCGGAGACCCGCGCGAGCCAAACTCATGGCAAACTTTGCTCTCATTAGAGCATGCGGTCGAGCTCGCGGAGCTTATCGACCCTAACAACGCTCTGCCAGAATCGCTGCCGCTCATCGATTCAGGTGACACCGCATACTTTGCGTGCGTCGACGCGGCAGGTAATGCTGTGTCATTCATACAGTCACTTTTTTATTCGTTTGGCGCGGGGATCGCAGTGCCGGAGCTGGGCATGCCGCTGCAAAATCGCGGCATGGCGTTCGAGTTAACATCAGGCCGGCTGCGCTCGCTCTTGCCAGGCAGGCGCCCGTTCCATACGCTCATGCCGTGCATGCTCATGCGTGACGACAAACCATGGTTGGTTTACGGTTCCATGGGTGGGGAAGGACAACCGCAAACCGCATTGCAGCTCGCGACGCGCGTTGCTCTCGACCACATGGATCCGCAAACCGCGATCGAAGCGCCACGCTGGCGCTGGGGCAAAGACGCAGCCGAGCAGCCCGCTCGCGTACACGTGGAAGCTCGCATCGGACAAGCGTGCATCGCCGGTTTGCGAGCGCGCGGCCACGACGTTGACGTGTGTGCTGATTGGGATGAGTCGATGGGCCACGCCGGAGCGATTGTGGTCGATCGAAAAGAAGGCGTTCTCACGGGTGGCGCAGATCCGCGCGGCGATGGCTGCGCTCTTGGATTCTAGATAGCTCGCAAACACAAGAGGCCCGCTCGTGCCGGCCCCTTCATGTGCGACATGACGCGACTACCGCGTCTCGAACAGCTTTACTTCGCGTGCACCTTTGGATGCGTGACTGGCAGCGTTAACCGCACGACCTTGAACGGCGTGATATGCGCGCCATGGCCGGCCAGTATGCTGAAGGTGCGACCCGGCATGTGCACCGCAACGCTACCTTTGGTTACGGCAAGGTCGGTTGCGCCAAACCGAGCAGTAACCGCAAACGTTGTCCCCGTCGGTACGAAGGTGGCCTGCGACGTTGCGACATGCACGGGAGACGCATCGCGATGGAGGATCTCATTGACGCGCATCGTGCCGTGGCGCAACTTCAAGAAAATTGCATCGGCGGTACCTTTAGCTTGATCGAAGTGGAGCCGGCTCACCTGAACTTCGGCGCCGCCTTGGAGCGTGAGCGCCAGGTGCGGAGTGATTGCCACGATAGCTTGCGCGCCTTCGGACCGAAGGACTTCGCCAGTCGAAATCTGTGTATCATTTTCGGCCACTTCGCGGCTTTGGTTGTTGGCTGTGGTGGCCTGCAGCGTGCCCTGAACCGAAGCGGTCACGGTCTCATCCACTGGGCGGTGGAAATTGTTGCTTAACATGCTGTGTGCGATGAAAAAAACCGCGAATCCAGCGGCCATGACGCCGCCCAGAGCGTAGGCCGGCCGCAGCACAGTGCGCCACGAAAACGCAGGGCGGATGACCTTCGTCGGGCGAGTGAGACTCTGCGCCGACTTTTGAAGAACGTGCTCAAGGATGCGAGACTCGAGACCACGCGGCACGGAGAGCTGCGGAACGCGGTGGATCAAATCTTGGAAGCGCTGGGCCTTGGCGAGCGTGCCTGCACATGCAAAACAGGTGCGGCGATGGCCGTTGAGCAGCGACTGCTGCGCGGGCGTGATCTGCGCATCAAACGATTCGTAGAGGAGATCGAGGGCTTCAGAGCATTCCATCGTCACGTCTATCCTCTTACACCAAAAGCGGATCGAGCCAGGTCTGCAGCCGGCGCTTGGCGCGGCACAGATTGGTTCGCGCGGCTTGCTCGTTCATGCCCAGAACGTCGGCGATTTCCCCGTACGACAGTCCCTGTAATTCCCTTAAAATAAAAACCATTCGCTGTTGACTCGGCAGCGCTCGCAATCCATCTTCCAGTGCCCTGAATGTCTCGCCGCGCTGTGCCATTACCTCCGGTCGCTCGTCTTCGCGAACAAGCAGCTCGGCTTCGTTCACGTCGTCGATGTCGGTAGTTGGACTTCCGGCGCGACTCTGGTGTGTCAGACAAACGTTCACGCATATGCGATAGAGCCAGGACGAGACTTTGCTGCGCCCCGAGAACGTCTTGGCATGCTGAAAGGCCCGAAGGAAGGTCTCCTGGACCAGATCCTCGGCCGATGAGGCATTGTAGCGATACGCTACGTTGTAGAGCATTCGGGTGTATCGTTTGACTAACTCCGCAAAGGCTTCGCCGTCTCCATTCGCGACCTTGGTCATCAGCTCGACGTCGAGATTATTCGACACCGGCTCTAAGTGATATGACCTAACCGCTCCGGCGATTGTTACACCCAAAAACAGCGGGAACATCAGCTTTTAGCTCACCAAACCTGGCATTGCATTGCTTTGTGACTAGTGGCACAAGCGCCCGACGGGCAATGCAAAAACGGCGCTGCAAACGAGAGTCGACGCATAAATTATCGGGCGCCCGTGGCCGGACCTTATCGGTACAGAAGAATATGAGCTAGGGCACGCACGCTACGGCTCCAAACGAGGCTTAGCCTGCCGGCCCCAAGAACGACCAGAGCGTCCATCGCATACGACGGGCGCTTATATGATCTGTCCCCGCCCATCCACAAGCCAAAGCTGTGCGCAACCTCATACTTGAAGAGCTAACCGACGCCCTGGACGACCGTAGCGGACAATTCCGCTATTTTTTTGTCGCTTCATCCGGCCGGGTCGTTCCGTACGCTGCTGACGACCCCCAAGCCGCGCGGGTGTCGTCGCGCACGGATGCTTTCTTGATCCGCCCCCTCTCTCACGAAGACGCCCATCAGATCACGATGGACTTCATTGCAACGCTTGCGGATCCGGCGCTGGCCGAGAAACTGCGTTCGGCGACCGCAGGATCGATGTCGACTGCGCGATTCTTGCAGGTGCTCAGCGCCTATCCTCGGGCACGCCGGTCCTGGCTTGCCTATCGCCAGCGGCGTCTGGAAGGACTCGCGCTCGAATGGCTTCGCGAACAGGGCCTGGACCTGGCGCGCTTTGGCTTGGACCGTCCGGCGCGCATGTTAGAGGATGCAACGGGGCTGCGCTTCGAGCCCAGCCTCGACGAACGGCTCGTCCGCCTTCACGAACGAGCCATGCAGTTTGCGTCATCGCGGTCGGCCTCGGCGGCGCGCCACGCATCTCGTCAGGCGATGCGCGTTGACGAAATCTACCATTCCAACGCGGTGCGCGGCAACCGGCTCAATCGCGACCAGACAGAAGAGCTACTCATGCGCGGCACGACGGTTGGGCAGCTCAGCCTGCGCGAGCATCTCGAGGCGGTCAACCTCAACCGAGCGCTCGACCGGGCTGAAGTCCTTGCTTTGTCGCCAGCCCCTCTCACCGAGCACGGGATTCGCGAGCTGCACGCGCTGCTATTTGCATCCATCGATGACGAAAATGCCGGGCTGTACCGGCGCATCGACACTCGCCTCGTCGGTCGCGACTACTTGCCGCCGGAGAGCGTGCTCGTCCCCGCGTTGTTGCGTGAATTCACCGAGTGGCTCGAGGAAAGCACTGCCGACCCGGTTGCACGAGCGACCGCGGCCCAAGCCAAGATTCTGACGATATCGCCATTTCTTGACGGGAACGGCCGCGTGGGGCGCTTGCTCTCAAACTTGATTTTGTATTCAGCCAATTATCCTCCGGCGATCGTCCGGCTCGAAGACGCGACCCAGTACTACGATGGGTTGCGGGAAGCAGATGCAGGTGACATGTCGATCTTGCTTACCCTCATGATCGAGCGCGTCGAATCAAGTTTAGCTCAACTCGAGGCGCAGAGCGCAACGTCATAGAAATACTGCGCAGATGAGCTTCGCCGCTGCGCAAAAACTGCCAATCGCCCCCGCGCGCCGGGCGGCAATTTTTGAGGCACTCTTGAAAGCAGCGGCGGGCGACGAGCGTGCGCACCTGGTTCGTGATTCCTGCGGTCCCATGTTTGTCGACGATCTCTGCGAGCTCGCGGTGCTTGCCGATGGCGTCGACGTATCCGATCTGTCTCTAGCACGGGCAGCTGCCGAAGAAAGCCCCGAGCTAAGCCTTGTTTGTCGCATCTTGTATGCGGCGCGGCTTGCGTTGCGCTCGGTCGGATTTGACCTTAAAGGCCCGTTTAATGCTGTAGCGGTCGACCGCACGCCGACCGTGATCCCGAAAAGCTTCCATTGCCCGAATCTTGGCGCAGCATTTGAGGCGTTGCGTCTCGCGGGTGCCCGGCGCGTTCGGGTTCCTCGTCGGCTGCTCGAAGCTTTGAGTGCAACGGATACTCAGGCACGACGCGGCCACCGGAATGGTTCGATTGCAGGAGTTGTCAGCAGGCTGCTGATCGCAGCTTACGCGGACGACGCGCGGCATCTCATTCCGGCATTGTGTGGTGCGCCGTACTCAATCGATCCCGCCCAGCTGCGATTCGCGCTGGCGTCGGTCAGTTCGGATTCGGGTTCAATACCCGCACGACAAGCGCTCGCCGCCGCAGTGAGCGCGCTGCCTGGTATTGAAGCAAAGGAAGCTGCTCTCGCCGCACTTTCCGCGCTGGATGCCGCTCTGCACGAGGGCAAAGCGGCCCATCCATCACTTCTTGCCGCGGTGCGCGTGGTCGAAGCGCACGTTCGCTTGCACGACGGGACCGATCGAGCGGAGTTGAACGACCCGGAGTATGCATGTCTGGTCACCGCGGCGGAAAGCGTAGATCGCTTCTGGCTTGCGACGCCTGAGTTGACTCTATCAACCCCCCGCATTGCAAACGTTCTCGAAGGCTTGCGTATGACACGCATCGACGAAACGCTTGAGCTTTGCACGGGCGTATTCGAAGAGGCGAGCGTCAATAGTCGGCTCGACTTTGCAGATAGGTCAGCTATGGCAGTGGACCGGGAGACGTTTGCAGCAGCATTGGACATCCCGCTCGATGCTCGTGAAAGTTTGATGGACCTGGAGCCCGCGTGCGTCGTCGTCGACGCTCCTCTTGCAAAGGCGGTTGCCGATTTTGAGCTTGAAAGTGGAACTTCGGAAGTCCGGCGAGGTTGGCCGTTTGCCGAGGCAGCACAACTGATGAAAGTGCCGGCGATGACGTTCTCGGCATCACGGCTCAACGCATATGTGAAGTGCCCGCGCCGTTGGTTCTACGAGTACCTGTGCGAAGTTTTGGAAGATCCCGGGTCGCTGCACGCAGCCTACGGCAAGGTGGTGCATGAGGCGCTCGAGGCGCTTCATCGCCAGGTCCGCGTGCCAAGCCGTCACGACCCGGCGATTATTCTCGAACGCTTCCTGCAAGATTTAGATGCAGCGTTTGGCAGAGCCAGGGCAGAGTTCTCCTCGCAACTCGAGTACGAGGTGTCGAGAATGCGCGCACGGCGGATGGCCGAACAATACGTTCGTTGGCTTGCGCAGGAGGCGTCACGCGCGCCGATGGAGGTTCTCCACGTTGAGCTCTTGCAGCGTGGACGATTCGGCGAGTACGATTTTGTCGGTTTTATCGACCGGATCGATCGGCCGCTGGCGGGCGGTCCCGTGACTATTTTTGACTACAAGACTGGTCGCGTCGATGCCGATGCTTCGGGATATCTTGAAAAAGTTCGCCGCGGCGACGAGGCGCAACTCGCGCTCTACTACGCCATGCGCCGCGCAGAGGGCGATGAAATTGCGAGGATTGCGCTTGTTTCCATTCGTGATCCTCGGGAAGACGCGTGGATTCTTGCGCTCGACATTGTGGAGGACGGCGCCAAACCGATCGTCGACCAACAAGCGCATGAGGGCGTGTTGCGCGCGACCTGCTCGCGGGCCGACCTCGAGGCCTCTCTTGCGGCTTTGATCGCGCGCTGCGATCTGTTGACGAAACAGGGTGTTGAGCACTTTCCGGCAGGAGAGGACCCGCCGTGCAACTTCTGCGCTTATGCGATTTCATGCCGCGAACGTCCGGTGAGTGAGGAACGGATCTTTGCGCGCTGAGCTCGCCCCGCCCAGGGTGGCGCTCACGGCAGCCCAGCAACGGGTCGTCGAGGCCACGGACCCAACAATGGCGGTGACCGGCGCTACCGGTTCAGGAAAGACAACGGCGCTCGCCGCGCGCGCAATCGCGTGCCGAGCGAGCGGTGGCGAGCCGCTCATCGTCTGTTCGCACGAATCCGGGCAGCACGCATTTAATGAAGCGCTTGTCCTGCTGCGTCGCGAGGGCGATGACGCGCAACCCTACCGTATCGCGACGCTCGCAGAACACGTTGCCCGATGGTTGTGCAGCTCGTATCTGGCTGCTTCGGCCGCGCCGCAGATAGAAATCGGCGGTAAACGCGCCGCGCTGCACATCCTTTCGCAGGCGGCAAAAGGTCTGCTTGACATGAGCTGGCCGATGTTCGCGCGTGCCGACATCAACCTCGACTTACCGCACTTAAGCAAGCCGGAGGTTTTTCTTGAGGAAGCGGCCTCGCTCTTTACGCTCCTGCAGCGAGCGCGAGTCACCCCCGAGGAGTTTGAGGAAGGCTGCGCCGCCGGCCTGGCCGCTTTCTACGGGGAGCGAGTCGAGCGCGCGTCGGCACTCTTGCACGATCCCCTCGTTCGCAAGCGTGCAAGTGCTCGTGGCCGGGCGGCACTGCAAGCATCCGGCGAAACGCTCGCGGCTCAGCGAAAAGCCGAACGCGACACCGGACTGATTCTCGTGCAGCTCTACCGCGACTACAGAGCGGCCGCGCGCAGCGCTGGGGTGAGATCGCCGGAAGATATTATTGACGCGGGAGTACGCTGGCTCTCCGAAGACGAACGTGCCGCACGCTCCATTGCTTCGTGCATCGACGCGTTCATCGTCGATGACGCAGACGACGCCGAACCAGGGTTAGTAAGTGTGGTGCAAGCGCTGCGGCGGCACCGGCCGTTTAGCGTTGTGGTTGCGGGGAATGAAACGGCGGCAATCGACGGCTTCGAAGGGCGTCGATCGGCGGTTTCGGGCTTCACAGGTGCAGCCCGCATCGAACTTGCCCCGATTGCTGCGCCCGCCGCCCGCGTCGTGCAACGCTTCACAAGTGAGTCGCACGAGGCGGATTGGGTCGCAGAACAGATTCGGAATCTGCTTGCGCAAGGTGCGGCACCCGAAAGCATCGCTGTTCTAACGCGAACGGACGGCGCAGCGATGCTATACGCGCAGCACTTGCGCGAACGTGGGCTTCCGGCATCGAAGCCGAGCACAACGTTGGAGCGGGAGGATCAGATTGCAGATCTGCTCGCGCTGTGCGCGGTCGTTGATGATCCGTTAGATGCGGAACATTTGCTGCGCGTCGTGTCGTCACCGGTCGCGGGACTCTCCGACGCGAGCGTGTGGGCTTTGTGCCGCGAGCCTGCCGAGCGAATGCAGATGACGCTTGACGTTGGGGTGGTGGATGGACCCCCTGCGAAAACAAGTCCAAAGGCGGGCACGCTCGCCCGTAATTTCCACGGAGGTTATGCGGATAGCGCGTTACCGGAGCCCACCCGCGCCATGCTCGCATCACTGCGCGACGAGCTCGCTCGTTGGCGCGAGGAGTGTTGCCGCCTTTCGCCGATCGAGCGGCTTGCATATCTTGCCAATGCGGCGGGTTTTCGGGATCGGTGGCACGCCGCGCCCGGCCACGAGCGCGAGCGGCTTCGCGAAGACCTCGGACGCGTAAGCGTCGCCGTTGCACAAGCGTCTGCTTTGTGTGGAGCGCAGGACTTCAGCACGATCGCTCGTCTCATTGAAGACGGCGTCATCGCTTTACCGCGGGCCCGCCGGATCCCAGGTGCAGTCGTGACCGAAAGCATCGTTGCCGTGAAAGGTTTGCACTTCGATCACGTTTTCGTCACGGGCGTGGCGCACGAGCGCTTTCCGCGCATCTACACGTCACACGCAATGGCATTTTCGCGCACGTACGGGCTCATCGTTCGTGAAAACATCGCGGGCGGCGCAACGCAGACGGCCAAATTCGCTTGGTATTACGCAAAGTTCGGCGCAAAAGCGATGTACCTCGATGAGGAAAAGCGCGCTCTCGCCTACGGGCTGTCGCGCGCCCGTCTCAGGGCGACCGCCACGGGATTCGGCACGCCGCCATACTGGGCGCGCGAACATGACTTGTTGGCTGGGTTGGAAGAGTGAACCCAAACTCGACCCTCCACGTAAGGTCGACCGCTACATTGGCTCTCATGCTGTGCGGCATTGCTGCGCAGGGTGTGTCGGCCGGTCAACTCCTAACGCTTGGTGGTGCGGCGATCGGAGCGCCGGTTGAATCGCTCGCACACGCGCTTGGCACACCCGGTCTCGTGCAAACGACAGACGACGGGCACGAATGGCGCTGGTTCGACGCAGCCGGCCTCGATGTCGATCTGCTCGCGGATAACACGCTCACCGTGCGTCAAGTTCTCGTGAGTCGTCCGGAAGACGTGAACGGCACACCGTCAAAACTCGTTCAACCCCGAGAATTTCCCGTACTCGAGCAACCCTCGAGCGCTGCTGCGGCATGGATGAAATCGAGCGGCGCAGAGCGTCAGCCCGAACCTGAAAACACTATAAGTGCATGGCGCGTCGAGGGCGGTCTCGTCGTTCTCGAATTACGTGACGGCCGGGTAAACAAAATTCTTGCGCTCGACAACGCTTCAGCCGCGCATCTCGGCTATGTCCCCGGACTTCGATCCGCACCATATCGGTCGCCGCGTCTGTTGCAGCAGTATCCGGTGGCTTACCCGAAGCGCGCTATCGAAAGACATGCGGAAGGCGTCGTCGTCGTGGCAGTTGATCTCGCGAGCACTGGCAACGCCAAATCAGTGCGGGTGATCGTTTCTTCTGGCGACGCGGATATAGACGCAGCCGAAGTTCTGAGCATGCGCAGATCAAGGTTCGCGCCTGCGCGCTGCGATGGCGCACCCTGCGACGGTGTTTACTTGGATCGCGAAGAGTACACGCTATCGCCCTGACTGGTCTGCATCTTGGATCGCTTTCCAGACGCGCTCGGGCGTCATAGGCGTCGCGTGAGGAACGGCGCCGCTTGCGTCGCGAATCGCGTTACCGATTGCGCCGGCAGGCGTTGTCACGGGCGGCTCGCCGACGCCTTTCATGCCGAAGGGGCCTTCCTTCGACGGCGTCTCTACGATGATGGCCTCGATGCTCGGGGCGTCAACGGCGGTGGGCAGCAGGTAGTCGTGAAATCCGGTGTTGATGATTCCATGTTCGCCGAACTGCAGCTCTTCGGTAAGGGCAAAGCCGAGCGCCTGGACTGCGCCGCCTTCGATCTGCCCAATAATGCCGGTAGGATTGATGGCAAAGCCGACGTCTTGCGCGGTCACGATACGAAGCACGTTAACGCGACCAGTCTCGCGATCTACTTCGACTTCAGCCGCGCTCGTCGTGAACGAAGGAGCCATCCAGCCCGCGAAGCCGTGCGTCTCGACGAGTTTGGTGTCGAACTCCGGCTCGGCGACTTCCGTAACTTTGCCATCGGCTGAGATGAGGCCGCCGCTCGCAGAGGCGAGCTCCGCAAGGGAAACGCCATGATCGGGTGCGCCGCGAACCACTGCGCGACCGCCCACGAGTTCGATGTCCTCACGCCGCGCCTCGAGTATGTCTTCGGCCTTAGCGATCAGTTTTTGGCGCGTATTGTTCGCCGCATCGTGCGCTGCCTGGCCGGCTGAAAACGTCGAACCGCTGCCGCCGACACCTTCGTCATACGTTCGCGTCGCGGTGTCGGCAAGCGTGAGCTGCACCTCGGAAGGATCGATTCCTAATCGATCTGCGACGATGATCGGTAGAGAGCCCGCCGCGGAGCCATTGCCCACTTCAGGATTGCCGCTGTAAAGATGCACCGATCCATCCGCTCGCACCTCGACTCTAGCTTCGGAACGACCGCACGAGCTAAACCACCAGCCGCAGGAGAGTCCTCGGCCGCGATTCTTTTTCAAATCCGTTCCCCAGCCAATCGCCTCGGCGGCACGGCGCAGTGTTTGCTTAACGCTGACAGACGTCAGCTTCTGTCCGGTCGCCGTCACGTCGTCCTCTTCCCAGGCGTTGCGAAGCCGCAGCTCAAGAGGATCGATTCCCACGGCGCCAGCGAGCTCGTCAATGTGCAGCTCTTTTGCGAAGACCGCTTGCGGTCCACCGGGCGCTCGCACCGGCCCTGCGACTTGCTTGTTCGTGTAAACGAGCGTGCCCTCAAGGTCGACATTGTAAATGCGGTATGGCGCGGATGCGAGCATGGTTGCGGTTTGCGCCGTACCGCCGCCCCAGCCGATATAGGCGCCGGTGTCGAACACAAAGGACGCGCGCATGGCAAGGAGCGTGCCGTCCTTTGCGACGCCGCTCCGAAAAACTGCCGTGCCCCCGTGTCGCGGAAATACATTGAGACCATCTTCGTGACGCGACCACACCATTCGCACCGGCTGATCGCATTGCAGCGCCAGCGCAGCGGCGTACCATTCCGTTGCCATGAGCAGCTTGCCGCCGAACCCGCCTCCCACAAATTGATTGATAAAACGAACGCGCTCCTCCGGGAGCTCGAAAAACGCGCAGAGGTCTGCGTGGTTAGAGTACGGCGTCTGGGAACCGCAAAAAACCGTGAGGCTGCCGTCGTGCTCCCGGCGCGCTATTGCCGCGCGTGGTTCAATATACCCGGGAATGCCCGGTGAGAATGTAAAGCGCGACTCAACCACCGCGTGCGCCTTGCGGAGTGCCGCATCTACGTTACCACGCCGAATGCGGTTGTGGCCGCAGATGTTGCCGCGCAACACGCGACTCTCACCCCGCTCGTATCTTTTCCAGTCTGGATGCACGAGGGGTGCGTTCGGAGAGAGCGCCTGTTCAATGTTCGTAACGGGAGTGAGCGGCTCGTACTCGACTTCGATAGCGGCTGCTGCGGCGCGAGCGTGTTCTTCCGTGTCGGCGGCAATTGCGGCAACAGGTTCTCCTAGGTAACGAACGTAGTCGATCGGGAACAGGTGCTGGTCCTTGATTCCGAAGTCCATCGGCTTGCTCGGCACCGTGCCGCTGTATGCAACGGCGGCAACGCCGGGTCGCCGTGACGCGTGGCCGACGTCGATGCGCTTAATGCGGGCGAACTGATGTGGAGATCGTAAGGTAACGCCAACGAGCGCATCCTCAAGCTCGAGGTCGGCAACGTACGTCGCGGTACCGCACACCTTCACGCGCGCGTCGACTCGAGGCTGCTTGGTTCCAATGACGCTCATGCGCGCGACCGAATGCGCGAGCTGGTGCCCCGCCGCTCGCCTGTCCGTTCGAGCGTGCGCAATTCTTCAGCAGCGGTAAGCACCGCGCTCACGATCGATTGATAACCCGTGCAGCGGCAAATGTTGCCGGCCAGGCTCGCGCGGATGTCGCTCTCGGTCGGGGATGGGTGTTCGGCGAGCAGCGCTGCGGCCGACATGATCATGCCCGGCGTGCAAAACCCGCATTGCAGTCCGCTTGCGCTGACAAACGCAGTTTGCAGCGGATGCAACGCTTCGTTGTCTGGGGCGAGTCCTTCAATAGTAGTAATCTCGCGGCGATCTGCATCCACGGCAAAGAAAAGACACGAGTTGACAGGCGCGCCATCGACGAGCACCGTGCAAGCGCCGCAATAACCGGTGCCACAGCCCTCTTTGGTCCCCTTGAGACCGATCTTGTCGCGAAGAAGCTGGAGCAGCGAATCCTCCGGTTTCACCATAACGTCGTGCGGCTGGCCGTTAATGGCCAATCGGATCGACTGCATCACAGTCCGCCGTTACCAGCAGGATGAGCGGCCGGCGTTTGGCCGCAGCTTAACACGGCGCGTTCCGTCAGCGCAGCGACCAGCGCCCTACGATATGTGCCGCTCGCGCGTGAGTCGCTCTCCGGGGAGGCGTCCGCTTCAGCGGCGATGCGGGCAACACTGCGAGCTACCGATGTGGTGATGCGCTTTCCGGCAAGTTCTTGTTCGGCACTGACGGCTCGGATCGGCGTCTGAGCTGCACCCGCGAGACCGATGCGGGCGTCGGCTACAGCATCGCCCTCCATGCGGCACCGCAACGCTACGGACACGAGTGCCATCTCGAATGCGCGCCGCGTCGTCATCTTTTGGAATGAAAAACGATATGGGCCCAACGGAATTTCAATTTCCGTGAGAAGCTCCCGTGAGGTCAGACCAGGCGGCACCCGTGACAGCACCTCCTCAATGAGAAATGACGCTGTACCTTCGTTCGGCGTGGCGATCTGACAGATTGCGTTACAGGCCAAAAGCGCAACGGACAGATCTGATGCGGGGTCACCCGAGCATATATTGCCGCCTAGGGTTGCGAGGGTTTGCAATTGTCGCGCTCCCATGCTCGCTGCGGCGTCGGCCAGCAGCGGCGCGTGCTCGCGCACTGCAGGGTGCCGGCGCAACTGTGCTGCGGTAGCAAGCGCGCCAATGTGCAGCGTCGCTCCGGTTGCAACGATTGTGTCCATTTCCTCAATGCGTTTTAAATTGATGATCGCATGAATGTCAACGCCGCCCTGGCGCACGAGCGGACCCAGGCGCGTGCCGCCTGCCAGAACCCGTGCTCGCGAACCGAACCGGTCCAAGAGCACGAGCGCCTCGTCGACGAAATTCGGTTCGTAGTATTGCATGCGCGCGCGTTTCTCTACGAGTGTGGGCGAGTCCCATAGCTGCGAGCAGGTCGCGTCCACATGCGCTTCGAAAGCGCAACCGTTGACGGCTGGGCGCCAGGGAAGCCGGTGAAAATCCGGCGCGGTCGCGCCACTGTGATCGGGGAGCCGCCGAAACGCCACCTACCGTGAGACGGCAGGGAAGGCGTCGGCACAAGGCATTGATCCGAGAGCCAGGAGACCTGCCCGCCGTTACGTGCTCATACCTCTTCGCGTCAAAGAGGTGACGGGTCAGTGATACGCTCTAGCGGCACCTCAGGTGTTGCGTCATCGCAGGCGACGGCTCGCTCGCCGCAGCTGCATGTGCCGCGCCTTCATCACGTGCCTCATAATCTGCGCACAGCGCGACTTGCCTTGCTTGCGCTCTTCGTGCCGCTCGTCGCCCTCGTTGCTCTCTCCATCGGCAGCGTGCATCTGCCGGTCGCAGCCGTATGGAGCGCGCTCGCGCACCCAAGCGTAAGCGGCACCACCCACACGATTGTGTGGGATTTGCGTCTGCCGCGCGTGCTCATGGCGATGGGCGTGGGCGCGGGGCTTGGGATTGCGGGTGCTTTGCTGCAGGCTCTCTTCCGTAATCCACTGGTCGATCCGTACATCACCGGAGTGTCCGCGGGTGCTGCGCTTGCCGCCGCCGCGGGTTTTATGCTCGGTGTCGCGTTCGCGTTCATCCCGGCGCTCGCGTTCGGCGGCGGCATAATCTGTGCCGCGATAGTGGCTGCGATTGGCGCGGGCGATTCACCGTCGGGCAACCTCCGTCTTGTCCTCGCTGGTGTGGCCGTGTCGGCATTTGCAAGCGCGCTCGTCACGCTCATCTTGCTGCGCGGCAACGGAGGCAACCTCGGCATCCTGG
>Ga0207416_1000271_pt1 | contig 94364 bp, 82 predicted proteins | sample PaiPotPPM11metaG_FD_184107 | JGI IMG/M metagenome (GOLD analysis project Ga0207416, IMG submission 184107) | Iron sulfur acid spring bacterial and archeal communities from Banff, Canada, to study Microbial Dark Matter (Phase II) - Paint Pots PPM... ... | reverse complement strand
TGATGAATGAGGCAATAGGATAAAGGGAGGCGGAAAATGTTTGGCACAATCCTCGGTCCCGTAGCGACCGCCTTCTCGCCGCCCTCTCTAAGCGTGTTCCACGTCATTTCTCGGACACACACCTAGCCGGTTAAGAAGAGGCTTCGGGCGCCGAGCCGCGTTCGGCCGCGAGGCGCACGAACGCGTCGAAGGCCGACGGGTTGGCCAGCGCGTCGCGGCTGGCCGCGCGGTCGGGCGGCGTGCCCGCGAGGATGCGCTTGACCGGGACTTCGAGCTTCTTGCCGTTCAGCGTGCGGGGGACCTCGGCGACCTGATGAATCTCATCGGGCACGTGGCGGGCGGAGAGCTGCGTCCGCAGCCGGTCCCGGATCGCGGCCTGCAGCCGGTCGTCGAGCACCGCGCCCTGCTGTAGGGCGACGAAGAGCAGGAGCCGCCCCTCGCGGCCAAGCTCGCCCGTGTCGATGACGAGGCTCTCGGCCACCTCCGGCAGCTCCTCGACGACCCGGTAGAACTCGCTTGTGCCCATCCGCACGCCGGCACGGTTCAGGGTGGAATCCGAGCGTCCGTAGATCACACAGCTGCCGCGCGGCGTGATCTTGATCCAGTCACCGTGGCGCCACACGCCGGGGAAGCGTTCGAAGTAGCTGTCGTGGTAGCGCGCGCCGTCCGGGTCGTTCCAGAAGCCGATCGGCATCGACGGCATCGGCTCCGTCAGGACGAGCTCGCCGACCTCGTCGACGACCGGACGGCCGCGCTCGTCCCAGGCCTCGACTTTCGCGCCGAGGCCGCGGCACTGGAGTTCGCCGGCGCGCACCGGCAGCAGGGGACACGACAGGACGAACGCCGTGGCGACGTCGGTGCCGCCGCTGGCCGAGCCGAGCAGCAGCGACGGGCTGACGTGCTCGTACACCCACGCGAACCCTTCCGGCGTCAGCGGCGCGCCGGTCGACCCAAGGCCGCGGAGACGCGACAGGTCGAAGATCTTCCCCGGCTCGAGCCCGGCCTTCATGCACGACAGCACAAACGGCGCGCTCGTCCCAAAGTACGTCATGCCGGTGTCGGCCGCGAGCCGCCACAGGGCGGTCAGATCGGGATACGCCGGACTGCCGTCGTACAGAATCGCCGTCGCGCCGGCGAGCAGGCTCGAGACGACGACGTTCCACATCATCCACCCGGTTGTCGAGAACCAGAAGAAGCGATCGCCGGGCCGGACGTCCGCGTGGAGCACCAGCCACTTCAGCTGCTCGAGCAGCACGCCGCCGTGCCCGTGCATAATCCCCTTCGGCAACCCCGTCGTCCCCGACGAATAGAGAATCCACAGCGGATGGTCGAAGGGCACCGGTTCGGGCGCGAAGCCGTCCGCGCCGCCGGATTCCCCGGTCATCGCGTCCGCCCATCGCCGCGCGCCGCGCAGGCCCGCGAGGTCGGGGCGCTCGTTGAGATACGGGAGGACGACCACGGCCTCGACCGTGGGGAGCGCGGCGGCGATCTCGCGCACGGCCTCCATGCGATCGTACCCGCGGCCGTTGTAGCGGTAGCCGTCGACGGCGAGCAGCACGCGCGGTTCGATCTGGCGGAAGCGCTCGATCACGCTGCGGGTCCCAAATTCTGGCGGGCAGCTCGACCAGATCGCGCCGAGGCTGGCCGAGGCCAGCAGGCCGACGGCGGCCTCCGGGGTGTTGGGCAGATACGCGGCGACGCGGTCACCACGCCGCACGCCCAACCGCCGCAGGCCCCCGGCCACGGCGGCCACATCGCGGCGGACCTCCGCGTGGGTCAGCGTGCGGGGCGGCCGGGCTTCAGAATAGGCGACGATGGCCGGTCCGTGGTCGTGCCGGCGCAGGGCCGGCTCAGCGAAGTTGAGCGTGGCGCCGGGGAACCATCGCGCGCCTTCGACGCCGCGGCCGCGCTCCAGCACGGCTCCCGGGACACGGGTGCCGCGGATCTCGAAGAACTCCCAAATCGACTCCCAAAACGCCGCGAGATCCCGGACGCTCCACTCCCAGAGCGCCTCGTAGGAATCGAACGCGAGGCCCCGGGTTTCGCGGAGCCACCCTAGGTACCGCGTAATTTCTGCGCGCGCGCGCACCTCCGCCGTCGGTTCCCACAGCACGGTGCCTTCGGCGACGGGCGCGGCTTTGATTACATGGTGGCCGGCCGCTGGTCGGCCGGCAGGGCGCGGCATCGTGTGGAGCGGGTTCGACTAGGCCTGGATCAGCCCCTTGCGGATCGCGTAGCGGACGAGCTGCGTGCGGTCGTGGAGCCCGAGTTTCTCGAGGATGTGGGCGCGGTGCGTCTGGACCGTCTTGACGCTGATAAATAGCTGCTTGCCGATCTCCTGATTGGTGGCGCCGTGGGCGATCAGCGTCAGGATCTCCTTCTCGCGGGCGGTGAGACCGTCGTATGTCTCCCGGTTCTCGCCGCTCTCGACGCGTGTGAGGTAATCCTCGACGACGGCCTTCGCGGTGGGCGGGTAGAGGAACGCCTCGCCGCGCGCGGCCGAGCGGATCGCTTCGATCAGGTCGGGCGCCGCGTCGTGCTTGAGCACACACCCGGACGAGCCGGCCTTGATCAGCTGGAAGACATAACTATCGTCGGCGTGCATGGTGAGCGCGATGGTGTGGGTCTCGGGCAGCGCGGCGCGGATCTGCCGGGTCGCTTCGATGCCGTCGAGCCGCGGCATGCTGATGTCGAGCACGGCGACCGTGGGATGGAGCTCCCGCGCCAGGGCGACCGCCTCGGCGCCGTCCGCCGCCTCGCCGACGACCTCGATGTCCGCCTCGCCGGCCAGGATGCGCTTGACGCCCTCGCGGACGATCGCGTGGTCATCCGCGAGCAGCACGCGAATCTTCCCGTTCGCGGGGCCGCCGCCCGCCGCCGTGCCGGAGGCCGTCATGCCGTTTGCCCCCGGCGGGCCGCGACTGCCGGGAACTCGGCGAGGACCTCGGTCCCGCCCTCGGGGCGCGCGACGATCCGCACGGTCCCGCCGAGGGCCGCGGCGCGTTCCACCATGCCGCCGAGGCCGACGCCGACACGGCCGCGCTGCTCGGGCGGCGCGCCGTCCGACGTAAGGCCGCGCCCGTCGTCGCGAATCCGGAGCACGAGGCGGTCATCGGCGCGGAACAGCTCGACGTCCACCCGCGACGCCCCAGCGTGCTTGACGGCGTTCCACAGCGCTTCCTGCGCGATGCGGAAGACCGTGGTTTCGAGCGTCGCGTCCAGCCGCTCGCCGCCGACCCGCTCACTCAAGTTCACGTCGAGGCCGCGGGAGGCGATCTGCGTCTGCGTGTACCACCGTAGCGCCGGCACGAGCCCGAGGTCGTCGAGGACGGCGGGGCGCAGGTCGTAGATCAGGCCCCGCACCGCTTCCACGGTGCGCGCGGCAAGGCGCCGGAGACGCGCGAGCGTGTCGGGGGTCACCGGCGTACCGCGGGTGGTGTCGAGCCGCGCGGCCTCGAGTTCCAGCATCAGGCCAGCCAATGATTGGCCGGCTTCGTCGTGCAGTTCGCGCGCGATGCGTTTGCGTTCGTCCTCCTGCGCGCTGAGCAGCCGCCGGATCAGACCGGTGCGGTCCGATTCCTTGTCGCGCAGCTCATCGAGCAGCTGCGCCTTGTCCATCGCGAGACTGACCTGCGTGCCGATCGCGGACACCAGCGACATTTCCCGCCACGCCAGCAGGCGCCCCGAGGGCAGCACGAGGTTGAGCACGCCCGTGCTGCGGGCACTGCGGAGCGGGACGCTCGCATGGCGCAGGGTGATGCGCGTGTCGGCGAACCGGTCGCACTCCACGACGCTGCCGTGCGTGGGCAGCCGTCCGGCGCGGAGGAGGTCGAGACACCGGCACGAGCCGGTGAGCGCGGCCTGCCCGTTGCGGGCGAGCGGGCCCGACAGCCCGAACGCGGCGGCGGTCTCGAACCACCCGCCGCGGTCGAGGAACACCCAGCCCGAGTGCGCCTGGACCATCTCCCCGGTGGCGCGCAGCACGTCGGTCAGCATCTCGCCGACGTGCCGGGCCTGGTGGAGCGCCGCGCTGATCGTGCTCATCACCTCGAGCGCGCGCTGGCGCTCGAGCGAGCGCAGCTGCAGACCCGTCCCGAAGCCGGCCGCGCAGAACGCGCCGATCAGTTCCGAGACCCCGGCCCCCACGGTGGTACGCGGGAGAAAGGACCAGCCGGCGAAGTTGATGCCCATCCCGACGAGCGCCACAAAGATCAACCGGATGGCCGTGTCGTCCGCGGCGCCCTCGGCGTAGTAGTAGCCGCGGGCCGCGAGGATGAACGCGAACGCCGCGGCGAGCCCCGCGACGGCCCGCGCCGCGTCGCGGTGACTCGGGCCGAGCAGCATGAACAGGACCGCCGCGATCAACAGACCCGCGTAACCGATGCCGCCGAGCAGCACGTTGCCCCGCGCGTTCGGGTCGCGCGCGACCGACCCCGTGAGGAAGCAGCCGGCCGCGGCGAGGATCAGGATGCTCGGGACGAGCGCGAACGGCGCCGGCGCGCCACTCGAGAGCAGGGTCAGTTCCGTCGCCGACCGGGCCGCGAGCGCGGCCGTCCCAGCCGTCCACCAGACCACGTAGGGGAGACGCGTCTCCACGTACTTGCCGATGAGCAGCAGTACGATGGCGACATGAATACCGACGGCAAAATCCAGCATGAGCACCGGCATGCCCAGTCCACCCCCCTCGGGCCCCGGGGACCCTTCTAACCGCTTCTTCCCCCGCCACGCCTCAAAATAATCGGTTCCGGGCTGCCGGCCGGGGTTCCGGAGCCGCCGGGCATCGGGTCAAGACCCGATTTCGGGTCCAATCGGGCCCTCGCCCGATTCCGGCCGCGGACGGCCGCTGGTAGAGTGCTATTGAGATGTTAAGGAGCACGGACCGCCTGATGCTGACGATCATCTACTACGGCGCACCGCTCGCCCTGCTCTCGGCGGGGTTCGTGGGGTTCCTTCGAATCGCGACGGCCCGCCGCGCCACCATCGCGCGGCTGTCGGCGAGACTGACGAAAATACGAGGATTGTCCGGCCGGGCCTCGTAACCGGGGGGAAACGAGGCTCGGTTCATCGCCGGCCGGCGCTCAGTAAGCGCCGGCCGGCTGCGTTTTCCGGGCAGGACCGCGAGAAGGAATGCCGTTGCGCGTCCGACGTACTCTCCAGAGGAGGTGATGGGCATGGACGCTCGGCCGGTCGAGCAGCAGGACGGGGGAACGGCGCAGAAGCCGCGCCTTCTCTACGAGGTCAGGGACGGCGTCGCCGTGCTCACCCTCAACCATCCCGAGCGGCGCAACGCGCTCTCGCGCGCTATGCTCGGAGAGATCAAGCAGGCACTCGACCGTGCGGCCGCCGACGGGGCGGTGCGCGCGGTTGTGATTCGCGCGGTCGGTCCGGTCTTCAGCTCCGGGCACGACCTGCGCGAACTCGTCGGTCAGCCGGAGGCGGACGTCGCGGCGCTCTTCGACCTCTGCACCGACGTGATGGAGACGGTGCGGACGCTGCCGAAGCCGGTCATCGCCCAGGTGCACGCCCTCGCCACCGCCGCGGGCTGCCAGCTGGTCGCCACCTGCGACCTCGTGGTCGCGTCGGACAACGCCACGTTCGCGACGCCGGGGGTCAAGAACGGGCTCTTCTGCACCACGCCGGGAGTGGCGGTGGCGCGCGCCGTGGGGCCGCGGAAGGCGATGGAGATGCTGCTCACGGGCACGCCGATCAGCGCGGAAGACGCGCAGCGGGCCGACCTGGTCAACCGAGTCGTCCCGGCCGAGCGGCTCGAAGAGGAGACGATGGCGCTGGCCCAGCAGGTGATCGCGACGAGCGCCTACACCCTCGCGATCGGCAAACGCGGCTTCTACCAGCAGATCGCCAAGGATCGTCCGGAGGCCTACGCCGTCGCCCAAAAGGTGATGGTGGAGAACGCGCTCGCGCCCGACGCGCAAGAGGGGATGAAGGCGTTCCTCGAAAAGCGCCCGCCGAACTGGCGCCGCTAGCGACCCACCGACGCCCGCAGGGTGGCCCGGCGCGCAACAACCTCTCCACGTCACGCTGGGACCCTTCTTTACACGACGGTTACCGACGACGGTTATGGTGCGCTTGATGCGTGACGTGAGCCGGCTGGCCGCCATAATTGTGCTCGTCGCCTGCGTGGTTGAGCCGGCGACGGTGGAATTTTCGCAGGCCCGGCTGGCCGCAGTCCAAGCGGCGCCCGTCCGCGCCCCCGACTTCCGCCTCCCGCTGCTCGGGGGCGGCACTGTCAGCCTGAGCAGCTTCAAGGGGAAGCCGGCGATTCTGTTATTTTGGGCGCCGTGGTGACCGACGTGCAACGGAGACGCCCCCGGGTGGGAGCGTGCGTACCGCGACGCGAAGGCCAAGGGGGTCGCGATGCTCGGCATTGGCCTGCTCGACAATCCGCAGGCGTGCCGCGGCTTCGTGGCCCGCTACCACCTGTCGTTCCCGAACGCATATGATGGGGATGAGCGGGTCGCGAAGGCGTACGGCTTCACGTATCAGCCGTACTGGGCCGTGATCTCGCGGGCCGGCACGGTCGTCAGGCGCGGGTACGGCCCGGCGAGCGAGGCGGAATTGCGAACCACCATTGCGACACTGGCACAGCGGTAGGGCGGGAGGCCGGTGCATCTCTCACTGCTCATAGCGTTTTTCGCCGGAGTCCTCGGTTTCTTTTCGCCGTGCGTCGTGCCGCTGATTCCCGGGTACCTGTCGTTCGTCTCCGGTGTGTCGCTGCTGGAGGTCGAGGCCGCGGAGCGGCGCCGGCACGTCTGGCGTGTCATCGGCGCGACCCTGCTGTTCGTGCTCGGTTTTGCGATCGTCTTCACGGGGCTCGGCGCGTCGGCGTCGCTCGCCGGCGCCTTCATTCTCGGCAACCGGGAACTCCTCGGCCGCCTCGGCGGCGCGGTCGTGATCCTGTTCGGACTCGTGATGCTCGGCGTGATCCGGGTGCCCGGCCTGTCCCGCGAGCGCCGCATCGGGTTCGCGCGGCGGCCGGCGGGGCTGGTAGGCATCGTGTTCGTGGGCATGGCGTTCGGCTTCGCGTGGACGCCGTGCGTCGGGCCGGTGCTGGGCGCGATACTCACGCTGGCCGCGACGACGGCCAGGGCGGCGGACGGCGCCCTGCTGCTGTTCGCGTACTCCCTCGGTCTCGGGCTGCCGTTCTTGGCCGCGGCCGCGCTGCTCACGACGGCGTTCGGCGCCCTGCGCGCCATCGGGCGCCATGCGCACGCGATCGAGGTGACGGGCGGCGCGTTCCTCGTCGTCATGGGCGCGGCGCTCCTGTTTGACTGGATATACCGGCTCAACGCGTGGATCCTTCAGGTATTTCCGGTCCGGCCCGCGCTCTAGGCGCGCCGGCCGGAGGTCGACACGGAAAGGACTCCCCGCGGGTCGTTTCGTAGCCAGTAGAGTACGGCGTGCCTAAACCCGGCGCGTTTTCCCCAAAGGGGGTCTGAGGTGACAGGCGACCACTCGGTGCCCGCGGCGACCTCCTGGATCGGCAAGAGCGTGCGCACGCGCGAGACGCTGCGGCCGATTCGAGGCCTCGCCCATTACGTCGACGATCTGGTCCTGCCGGGCGCGGCCCATCTCACGGTCGTGCGCAGCGCGGTGGCTCACGCGCGTCTCCGCCGCATCTCTATCGAGGCGGCGCGGCGCGCCCCCGGTGTGCTGGCCGTCGTCACGGGCGCCGACCTCGCGGACCGGACCGACGGCTACCCCGTCAACGTCCAGGAGGGCGCGAAGGTGACCGCCGTGCCGCTTCGTGTGCTGGCGGTCGATGTCGTCCGGTACGCCGGCGAACCGGTGGTGGCGATCGCCGCGGAGACGCCGGCGGCGGCGCTCGACGCCGCGGCGCTCGTGGAGATCGAGTACGACGACCTGTCCGCCGTGACGGACGTGCGCGCGGCCCTCGGGGGGCCGGTGGCGCTGCACGCTGCCGCGCCGGACAACGCGCTGCTCCGCTGGCGCCGGACCCACGGCGACGTGGACGCCGCGATGGCGTCGGCCGCGCACGTCGTGCGGGCGCGCTTTCAGATTCCGCGGATCGCCGGCGCGCCGATGGAGCCGCGCGGGGGCGCCGCCTCGTACGATCCCGGGACGGACGTGCTGACCGTGTGGTGCTCTACCCAGGACCCGCACCGCCCGCTCGCCCAGCTGAGCCGGATTCTCAAGCGGCCGGAAGACCGGCTGCGGATTATTGTGCCGGACGTCGGCGGCGCATTTGGAGTGAAAGGCAGCCCCGCGCCGGAAGTGGCCGTTGCCGCGATCCTGGCGATGGATCTTCGACGGCCGGTCAAGTGGATGGAGACGCGCCGCGAGAACTTTCTCTCCAACTACCAGGCCCGCGGCATCGACGCCGACGCGGAGCTGGCGCTCGATGCGGACGGCCGCTTCCTCGCGCTGCGCGCGCGGATCCTGGCCGATCTCGGCGCGTACATGTATCCGGCGACGCCGACCGTGCCGCTCACCGCGGCGATTCTGGTGATCAACACCTACGCGACGCCGGCGGCGGACGTGGAGCTGATCGGCGTCGCGACGACGAAGCCGCCCACGGGGCCGTACCGCGGCGCGGGCCGCCCGGAGGCCGTGTACATCATGGAGCGCCTCGTCGATCTCGCCGCGGCCGAGACCGGCCGGGATCCGATCGAGATCCGGCGGCGCAATTTCATTACCCCCGACCGGTTCCCGTACCGGACGCCGCTCGGCTGGGTGTACGATTCGGGCCAATACGAGGTGTGTCTCGACCGCGGGCTCGAGGCCATCGGCTACGAGCGCCGGCGGCAGGAGCAGGCGCTCGCGCGGGCCGAGGGACGCCTCGTCGGCATCGGCGTCGCGGCCTACGTCGAGCGCGCCGGCACGGGGCTGTGGGAAGCCGCCGCGCTCGCCGTCGCGCCCGACGGCCGCGTCGTGGTGCGTATGGGCTCGACGCCGCAGGGACAAGGTCACGAGACGACGTTCGCGCAGATCGCCGCGGACGCGCTCGGCGTGGCGCCCGAGGCGATCACGGTCGAGCACGGCGATTCCGCGGTGGTGCCGCGCGGGATGGGGACGTTCGGCAGCCGGTCCATTACCGTCGGCGGCTCGGCCCTGTGGGTCGCCGCGCAGAAAGTGCAGGAGAAGGCCACGCAGATCGCGGCGCACCTGCTCGAGGCCGCGCCGACGGACCTCGTTCGCGACGGAGACCGGTATACGGTTCGCGGCGCGGCCGCGCGGGGCGTCTCGTTCGCCGAGGTCGCGGCCGCGGCGTACCAGCCGGGGCGCCTCCCGCGCGGGATGGAGCTGGGCCTCGACGCGTCGGCGACGTTCGCCCTGCCGGGACCGGTCTTCCCGTCCGGCGCCTACGTGGCCGTGGTGGAAGTCGAGCCGGACACCGGGGCGGTTCAGATTCGGGCGCTCGTCGCGGTGGACGACGCCGGCCGGGTCGTCAATCCATTTCTTTCCGAGGCGCAAGTCATCGGCGCCGTCGCGCAGGGCATCGGCGAAACACTCTTGGAGGAGTCGGTGTTCGACGAGATGGGGCAGCCGCTTACGACGACGTTCGGCGAGTACGCGATGCCGCGGGCGGCGAACACGCCGGCGGTGCACGGCGTGTTCGTTGAGACCTTGTCGCCGTTCAACCCGCTCGGCGCGAAGGGCGTCGGCGAGGCGGGGGCGATCGCAGCGCCGCCGGCTGTCGCCAACGCCGTGATGGACGCTCTGTCGCCGCTCGGCATCCGGCATCTCGACCTGCCGCTGCGGCCGGAACGGATCTGGCGCGCCATTCGGGACGCGAAGGCGCGCACGTAGCGCAGGCCGGTCGATTATGGGAGGTGGAGGATGAGACGGCACCTGGTATTCGTGATGGCCGGTGTGATCGCAGCGCTCGTCGCGGCAGCCGCGCCCCCGGCTGGCTCCGCCGCGGGGCCGCCGTTTCCACCGCCGGGCCCGCACGAGAAGGTCATCTTCGGCCAGCCCGTCGCCCCGCCCAACGTCGTCCACGCCCCCGTGGAGCTGGCGAAGGCGTTCGGGTTCATGGACAAGTTCAACGTGGACCTCTCGACGCTGGACTTCGACGGCTCGACTCGGGCGCTCACCGCGGCGATCGCGGGCGGCGTCAACGTCGGCCTCATCGACTGTCAGGTCGCCTACGGCAACGGCGTCCCGATCGTGGCCTTCTACGCGCCGGCGCCCCGCATGGATTTCGTGCTGGTCGCGCGCGACACCATCAAGACGCTGCCGGATCTGAAGGGTAAGAAGTTGGGCCTCTCGGGCGCCCCGGGCGGGATCATCGATCGGATGAACCGCGCGATCCTCGCGGCGGGGGGTGTGCGGCCGGAGGACGTGGCGATGATCCCGACGACCACGGCCGGCCGCGTGCCCGCGCTCGTCACCGGGCAGAGCGACACCGCGATCTTCCACTACGAGCAGGCCAGCCGGGTGCTGCGGACGCAGCGCGGCTTTCACGTGCTCTACGATCTGTATAAGGCGCTGCCCGACTACGAGTACAACATCTACTGCGGGCTCCGGCCGTGGGTGCAGGCGCACCGGGAGGCCGTGGTCAACATGACGGCGGCGACCATTCTCGCGGTGCGCTACGCCTACGCGCACCGCGCGGAGACGATCAAGGCGCTCACCGACATCACCCACGCTGACACCGAGGACGTCGCCTACGCGTACGGCAAGATCGTCACGGGATGCATCTGGGCGCGCAACCTCGGGTTGGATCTCAAGCGGCTCGACTGGACGACCCAGTTCGAGCATCAGGCGGGCAGCCTTCGCAACCTTTACGACGCCCGCCAACTCCTCGACATGGGCATCGCGAATGAGGCGCTCGCCAAGGCCGGCGGCGCCGTCCCGGTCCCCGAGGGCTGCGAGTAGGCCGCGCCCGTCCGGCATGCCCGACGACACGATCCGGTACGTCGGCCGCACCTGGGAGCCACGGCTCATCGCAAACGGCGTGGACGCGGCCGACTACCGCCGCGTGGTGGATGGGCTCGAGACCTGGGACCAATGGTACGGCGCGTGGATGGAGCTCGGCCGCGCGCACGAGGGCCTCGCGCGCGACGCCGCATCCGAGGACCGGCCCGTGACCGCGGGCGAGGCGTACTACCGCGCGGCGCTGGCCTATCACTTCGCCGTGTTCAACTGGACCAACAACCTGGACGAGTACACGGGTGGGCACGAGCGGCGCGTGGAGTGCTACGCTCGGGCGTTGCCCTGGCTCGATCCGCCCGGCGAGCGCGTCGAGGTGCCGCTGGAGACGGTGCGGATCCCCGCGTACTTACGCCGTCCGGCGGGCCTTGCGCGGCCGCCCGTCGTCCTCTTTCTCTCCGGACTGGACTCCGTGAAGGAGGAGCATGCGACCTTCGAACGGTTCTTTCTGCGCCGGGGCCTGGCCACGCTGACGCTCGACGGACCGGGGCAGGGTGAGACCTGGTACCGGATGAAGATGCGCGTGGACTGGGAGGTCACAGCCACGGCCGCGATCGACTACCTGCTCGCGCGAAGCGACGTCGACGGGGAGCGGGTCGGCGTCTGCGGGGTGAGCCTCGGCGGGTACCTCGCGCCGCGGTGCGCGGCGTTCGAGCCGCGCCTCTGCGCGGTGGCGTCGTGCGGGGGTCTGCACAGCCTGGAGGAGGGACGTCTGCACCGCGGCCTGCATCTCGCGGGGTGGCTGCATATCTGGGGCGCCCGGGACGCGGCGGACCTCGCAGTCCGCAGCCGGGGCGCCACCCTCGCGGACTGCGCCGGGCGGATCACGGCGCCGCTCCTCGTCGTGCACGGGGCCCAGGACAACCTCATCCCGCCGGAGGACGCTTACCGCACCTACGAACGGGCGCAGGGGCCCAAGCGGTGGGTGCTGTACCCTGAGGGCAATCACGTCTGCAACAACATCGCGTACAAGTACCGGCCGCTTGTCGCGGACTTCATGGCGGAGCACCTGCGGTGACGCCTCCCAAGATTCAGATCGAGAACGCCTGCCGGATGTTCGTCGGCGGGACGGTCAGCGCGTTCGAGGGGCTTTCGTTCGACGTGTACGACAACGAGATTCTGTGCATCGTCGGCCCGAGCGGCTGCGGCAAGACGACGCTCCTCCGGTGCATCGACGGGCTCGTGCCGCTCTCCGACGGGCGGATCCTGCTCGACGGGGCGCCGGTGACCGCGCCGCCCTCGCGGATGGCGATGGTGTTTCAGCACTTCGGGCTGTTCCCGTGGAAGACGGTGGAGGCCAACGTGGCGTACGGCCTGCGTCTGTCGGGCACCCCGCGCGAGGAGGCGGCGGCGCGCGTGCGGCGGGCGCTCGCGCTCGTCGGGCTCGGGACGTTCGCGGCGTACTACCCGTATCAGCTGTCCGGCGGGATGCAGCAGCGGGTCGGCCTGGCCCGGGCGCTCGCAATCGACCCCGACGTGCTCTTGATGGACGAGCCGTTCGCGGCGCTCGACGCGCAGACGCGCGAGATTCTGCAAGAGGAGATGCTTCGCATTCTCGAGCAGGAGCGCAAGACGATCGTCTTCGTCACCCACAGCATCGACGAGGCGCTGGTCCTCGGCGACCGCGTGATCGTGCTCACCGCCCGCCCGGCGCGGGTCCGCGAGGTGCTGTCCGTGCCGTATGGGCGGCCGCGGTCCGTCGCGGCGGTGCGGGGCGATCCGGCGTTCGCGGCGCTCCGGGCGCGCGTGTGGGATCTGCTGCGGCAGGAGATTCAGTGAACGTGATCGCCGTGTCGGCGCAACAGCAGGCGGTCCAGGCCGCGGCGTCGCGCCTCAGACGGCGCCGGCGGCTCCACGACACGCTCGTCCGCGTGGTGTCGGTGTGCGCCGTGCTCGCGATCTGGGAGGTCGGCGCCCGGGCGATCAGCCCGCTGCTGTTCGCGCCGCCGTCCCGGATCTTCGTCGCCGGGGTCCAGATGATCGCCTCGGGCGAGTTGTGGCCCTACCTGAGTCTGAGCTATCGCGTCGCCGCGATCGGTCTGCTGCTCGGCACGGTCGTCGGCATCGCGGCCGGCGTCGCGATCGCGCGCGTGCGCCTCCTTGATCTCTCGCTGGAGCCGTTTGTGATCGCGCTGTACTCGACGCCGATGGTGGCGCTGATCCCGCTCGTCGTGATCTGGGCCGGATTCGGCGACGGGGGCAAGATCGTCGTGATCTTTCTCTTCGCGGTGTTTCCGGTGCTGCTGAACACGTACCAGGGCGTCCGCGGGGTCGACGCGCGGCTGCTCGAGGTCGCGCGGTCGTTTCGCACCTCGGAGCGCGCGCTGTGGGGCGACGTGATCCTGCCGTCGGCGCTGCCGTTCATTGTCGCCGGGGTGCGTCTGGCGCTCGGCCGCGCGCTCATCGGAATGGTCATCGCGGATCTGTACACGTCGGTCTCCGGCATCGGCTACCTGATCGTGCGCTACGCGCAAAATCTCCAGATCGACCGGCTGCTGGTGCCGGTTGTCATCCTCTCGATCACGGGGGTGACGCTCGTCCAGGCGCTGCGCTGGACCGAGGCGCGGATCGCGCCCTGGCAGTTCGCCGGGCGGGACGAGTGACGCGCCCGAAGGAGGGAAGTCCGGTGTCCTCCCAAGAGTTCGAGGCGGTGCGCGGCACCCTCGACCGCGGCGCGGTGTTCGGACGGCTCGCCGGCACGCCGTACTACGCCGACGCGGTCTACGAGCGGTTTTCCGAGGGCGAGCAGCGCCGCCGGCTCGCCGCCACCCGCGAAAAAATGGCACGGCTCGGCCTCGACGGGCTCATTGCGTGCGGGGGCCCCAACCACTGGAGCTACGGCGCCGGCGTATTCTGGCTCACCAATCACCGGGAGTGGCACGCGCTCTCCGTGTACCTCTACGTCCCGCGCGAGGGCGAGCCGGCGCTCGTCTACGGGATGGGCGGCACCCACATCGAGGCGACGCGGCGCGCCGTGGCGGTGCGCGACGTGCGGCCGGCGCCGGCGGGTCAGTTTGGCGAGGTGCTCGCCGCCATCGCCCGCGAGCGCGGGCACGCCGGAGGCCGGATCGGAATTTCGGTGATCGATCCCCGGTACGGCGACTACATGCCCCTCAACCAGCATCAGCGCCTCGCCGCCGAGCTGCCCGACGCGCGGCTGGAGCTCGCCGGCGACTTTTTCCATGAGCTGCTCGTGATCAAGAGCGCGGAGGAGCGCTCGCGCGTGCGGCGCGCGGGAGCGCTGTGCGTGGCGGCGCTGCGGGCGGTCCGCGACGCGGCCCGGCCCGGTGTCGCGGAGTACGAGCTCAAGGCCGCCGCCGCGTCTGCGATTCTCGCCGGCGGCGGCGAGCTGGACTTCCTGATCATCGGCAGCACGCCGATGGACGAGCCGCGCATGGTCTTCGGCAATCCCCGGCCGTCCGCGCGGCGGCTCCGCGCGGGCGACCTCATCTTGAACGAGCTGGCCGCGGGGTACGAGGGCTACACCGCGCAGATCGGGATCCCGATCTGCGTCGGCCGTCCGGCGGACCGGGTGCGCCGGATGTGGGACGAGGTGGTCCGGCCGGGGTTCGAGATGCTGGCCGAGGAGCTGCGGCCGGGCAACACCTTCGAGGCGATGCAGCGGCGGACCGGCTTCTTCCGCGAGCGGGGCTATCAGTCCCGGCCGATTGTGATGCACGGGATCGACCTGACGAGCCACCATCCCGACGTCCGCGTCGACGGCGTCCACGCGGATCCCGAGGACCGCGTGATGCGCCCCGGCATGGAATTGATGCTCGAGCCGAACCCGATCACGCCTGACGGATTGCTCGGGCTCTTCTACGGCCACACGTTTTTGATCACGGAGACCGGCCGCGAGCTCGTCACGGGCGGCCTTCCGGAGGATCTGCTGGTCGCCGGCGCCTAGCCGGTCACCCGATACAGCTCACCTGGTCACGCGCGCCGGCCGCCGTCTGCGCACCATCACGGCGATCGCGGCCGCGACCATCACCGCGAGCGCCCCGGCGCCGTACAACAGCCACGACCCCGCGCCGCCGCCGGCCGGACGCGCCGCCACGAACACGCCCAGCCGGTCCGATGCCGCGAAAATCTGCAGCGCCGCCTGCACCCGCTTGGTGTCGAGTATGGTCCAACTGCCGTTGTTCCACCGCAAGAGCACGGTGGCATGCCGCGGGTATCGCAGCACAGGCGTGACGGGCCGGCGCAGGTCGATCGGCCCGTCGTTCTGGTAGGTGGCGTCGAAGCGATACCCGTTGCCGTCGAACACGAGACCATGCGGCGGTGGGGCCACGGTGGCGGGGTCCACCGGCGTGATGCGCACGAGGGCGGTCGTGACGCCCGCCTTCGGGGCGACGGCATCGTGTGCGAAGATCACCCCCGCCTGCGCGTCGTCCGTGAGGATCGACGCCGAGCCCGAGCCGGTGGGATTCAACCCGATCTGGCCGGTGCCGCCGGACGGCTGTTGATTGTCGCGCGCGAGTTCGGGCGGCGGGTGCACCCAGCGGTACGGGGCCGGAGGCGCCTCGCCCTCGTAGAGGAGGCGCGCCGGGACGTCGCGCCAGACCGCGGGGGCGACGAGCAGGTAGACGAGCGCGGCCGCGAGGCCCCACGCGGCCGCGACGGCCGACCAGCGCATGGTTACCACGCCGCCTGCAGCAGGTTGGCCGCGGCGTGCGTGACGGCGGAGGCCGTCCAGGTCCCGGACGCCCACCGCTGCCATCCGAAGACGAGGCCGGCGGCGAGATCGATCGGAAACGCGGCGACGCCGTACGCGGGTACGTGGACCGCGGCAAAGATCGCGGCCGAGCCGCCCACCGCCAACGGGGCGCCCCAGACCGCGAGCGCCCCGTACAGCAGACGGCGGAACAGCAACTCTTCGGCGATGCCGGCGACCGCGACCGCGGCAACGAGGAGCGGCGCCATCCTCGGCGCCATCGGATGCTGCAGCATGCGCGCCGCCGCGAAGGCGGCGATCCCGATTCCGGCGGCCGCGAGCCACGGCAGGTGGCGGTGCTGGTCCTCACGCGGCGATCGCGGCAGCGGTGTGGCGGCGCCGATCACGCCGGTCGCGAGGGTGATCGCGAGCGATGCAACGGTGGCCGGCGGACGCAGTGCGAGCGCGACGCTGCCGAGAAGCCCTGCGATGAGAGGTAGGAGGGCGTCCAACGGGTAAGGAAATACCACGCCGCGGCGCCGGACTCCGCTTGTCCGGCGTCATTTCACAGGAGGCTCCGGTGGCACACCTTGGATTCGTCGGACTGGGCGCCATGGGCAGCCGCATCGCCAAACGGCTGCTCGACGCGGGGCACCGAGTCACGGGCTACAACCGCACCGCCGCGAAGGCGCAGTGGCTCGTCGACGCGGGACTGCGGCTCGCGCCGTCGCCGCGCGCGGTCGCCGAGGCGGCGGAGGTGACGTTCTCGATGGTCACCGACACCGCGGCGCTCCGGGCCATCACCGAGGGTCCCCAGGGTATTCTCGCCGGGCTGGGGCCGGGCAAGATCTACGTCGATATGAGCACCGTCAATCCGGAAGTCTGCCGCGCGCTGGCCGGCCGGGTGCGCGAGCGCGGCGCGGAGATGCTCGACGCGCCGGTCTCCGGCAGCCTCGTCACGCTCGAAGAGGGCCGGCTCTCGATCATGGTGGGCGGCGATCCGGAGGTGGTGAACCGGGTCCGGCCGATTCTGCTCGCGATCGGTCCTGTGGTGACGCGTGTCGGCGGCAACGGCCAGGCCGCGCTGATGAAGGTCGCGACGAACCTGAACCTTGGGGCGCAGATGCTGGCGTTTTCCGAGGCGGTGCTGCTCGCGGAAAAGGGCGGCATCGACCGTGCCACGGCCGTCCACGTCCTCCTCAACAGCGCGATCGCCTCGCCGATGCTCAAGTACCGGGGCCCGTTCGTGCTCGAGATGCCCGGGGAGGCGTGGTTCGACTGCACGATGATGCAGAAAGATTTGGGGCTCGCCGCGGAGATGGGCCGCACCCTCGAAGTGCCGCTGCCGACGACCGCGGTGGCGAACGAGTGGCTCACCGCGGCGCGGGCGATGGGATTGGCTGACCAGGACTTCGCGGCGATGTTCGACGTGCTGGCGCACCTGGCCGGGATCGAAGCGCGGCCGGCAGGAGGCGCATCTTTGGCCCGCGCCGCAGGCCCAGAAGCGGCCGGAGGTCCTGCGCCGGACAGGGTCGGACCGGCCCCGTCTTCGCGGGGCGGGGCTGCCGGCTCGGGTGACATCGTTGCCGGCCGCGGGTCGGCCGGCAGGGAGGGCGGAGATGGGGCATAAGACGTTCGGCCTGCAGACCGTCGACTGGGAAGAGCGGGTCAACTACGAACGGCTCCGCACCGAGCGGCTCGCCCGCGCCAAGCGGTTCATCGACGCCTCCGAGTTCGGAGCGCTCCTCTGCTTCGACATGAACAACATCCGGTACATCACCGCGACCCACATCGGCACGTGGGCGATTGACAAGCTGGTGCGCTTTGCGCTCTTGCCCCGCGGGGACGAGCCGATTCTGTGGGACTTCGGGTCCGCGGCGCGGCACCACCAGCTCTACTGCCCATGGCTCGGCGACCGCTCGCGCGCGGGGATCTCCACGCTCCGCGGCGCGTACCCCGAGAGCGCCGGCGACGTCGCGAAGAAGATCCGGACGGAACTCGAGTCGCGCGGCCTGCACAAGCAGCCGCTCGCCGTCGACATCATCGAGCCCCAAGTCCTGTTCGCGCTGCAGGCCGAGGGCCTCACGATCGTCGACGGGCAGACGCTGATGCAGGACGTCCGGAAGATCAAGACGGTGGACGAGATCACCCTCATCACGACCGCGGTGATGATGGTCGACGCGGCGTACGAGGAGCTGTACCAGGCGATCCGGCCCGGCATGCGCGAGAACGAGTGCGTCGGCCTCGTGGCGAAGGTGCTCTACGACCTCGGGTCCGAGCACGTCGAGGGCGTCAACGCGATCTCGGGTGAGCGGTGCAGCCCGCACCCGCACGTCTACACCGACCGCGTGCTGCGGCCCGGCGACCCGGCGTACTTCGACATCCTCCACGCGTACAACGGCTACCGGACGTGCTACTATCGCACGTTCTGCGTCGGGAGCGCCTCACATGCGATGGTCGACGCCTACCGCCGCTGCCGCGACTACCTCGACGCGGGGCTCGCCCTGATCCGGCCGGGCGTGACGACCGCCGACGTGGTGCGGGTGTGGCCGAAGGCGGAAGAATTTGGGTTTCCGGACGAGGAAGCGGCGTTCGCGCTGCAATACGGCCACGGCGTCGGCCTGTCCATCTGGGAGAAGCCCATCTTCAGCCGGCTCGTCTCTCTTGATCACCCTGAGGTGATCGAAGAGGGGATGGTCTTTGCGCTCGAGACCTTCTGGCCGGCCTCCGACGGCTGGTCCGCGGCGCGGATCGAGGAGCAGCTCGTCGTCACCAAGGAGGGCTGCGAAGTCATCACCCGGTTCCCGGCCGAGACGCTGCTCGTCGCCGGGACGCGGTACTGGACGGCGACGGGACCGCTCTCGTCCACGCGCGAAGCCCAGTCGAACCTGAACCGCCCCGCCGCCTCTCCCGTGGCGAAGGTCGCCGCCGGCGCGCGGACGGAAGGGCACGGGGCCGGCGTTCGCCGATGAGCGCCGCCCGGTCTGCGCGCGAGACGGGCTCCCGGCCAGGGGGCTCCGCCGTGATCGACACGCACGTCCACATCATCGTGCCGGAGATCACGCGCGGGCACGGCGGCGGTGAGTCGTGGCGGCCTAACGTGATACGGGACGGCGCGCGGCAGCGCATCGAGGTCGGCGGGGTCGAGGTCCGGTCGGTCCGGCATGAGTTCGTGAACCCCGACGGCGTGCTGGCCGAGACCGCGGCCGCCGGCAGCGACCGCGTCGTGCTCTGCCCGTTTGTCGGCCTGCTGCGGTATGACGCCGATCCGCGCGATGCGCTCGAGTCCGGCGGCATCCAAAACGCGGCGCTCGCCGCGCTCGCGCGGGCGCATCCGGACCGGGTCGCGGCGCTCGGCACGGTCCCCTTGCAAGGCCCGGTGCTGGCGGCGCGGGAGCTCGAGACCGTCGTGCGCGCGGGGCTGGCCGGAGTGGAGATCGCCGCGAGCGTGCGCGGCGTGTATCTCGGCGACGACCGGTTTCGGCCGTTTTGGGAAGCGGCCGCGGCGCTGCGCGCCGTGGTGTTCATCCATCCCACCACGCGCGGCTTCGATATCCCGGCCTTCGCGCGCTATCACCTCGGCAACGCCGTCGGCAATCCGTTTGAGACGACGATCACGGCCGCCGATCTTGTGATGAGCGGGGTGCTCGAATCGCACCCGGATCTCCGCATCGTGCTGGCGCACGGCGGCGGCGCGGTACTCGCGCTGCGCGGCCGCCTCAGGCACGCCTACGAGCAGGTGGAGGCGGCGCGGGCGCGCCTGCGGACGTCGCCGGACGAGTCGTTCCGGCGTTTTTACTACGACACGATCGTGCACGACGGGACGCTGCTCCGGCAGCTCATCGCGTATGCCGGCGCCGATCATGTCGTGCTGGGTTCGGACTACCCGTTCGACATGGGGGTCGAGCGGCCGGCCGACCAGGTGCGGGCGCTGGAGCTCAGCGCCGAGGACGAGCGCCGGGTGCTGGGCGGAGCCGCGGACCGGTTGTTCGCACACGTACGTACCTGATCACGCCAGCTTTGCCGACTGACGCGCGGCTGCCGCGGCGCTATAGCAGCGCCGCGTGTTCGGCGACTATCGCCAAACATTCTTCATATGAAGGGCGGTTGCCGTAGACAAGTGTTTCGAGGAGATACTCGTACGCTGGTCGTAAGACGGAGTGTATCGGATGTCCGGGGTCGAACGCCGGACTCGTTGCGTACCCGCCGGCCGGGCGCGGCGTAAACGACCAGCCAAATTCTTCGCTGATACGATCCGTGGCGGTGGCCATTCCAGCGGCGGTCGCTGGGGCTGGGACTAGTGCTGCGCGGACTCCAGCGTCGGACAGCAAGCGCACGACATCATACAAATGGCGGGCAGCGTTCGGCACGCGTTCCCGCGATGCCGGGTATCGCGCCGCCAAGTCGTGGAGTATGGACAGTTTCTCGATCAATGTGCGCTCGGGATTTAGTACATGAATCCAGACCGGCGCGAATTCATCGAAATCGGATTCGGTAGCGCCGCCCTTTTCGAGCGCGTATTCTGCCATGTAGGATCTAAGTGGTCGGAGAGCCCTTGGATGCGGCTCTCCTCGAATCCCGATCTCGAGTAGTACCCACGGCTTAACAGCGCTTGATGGCCGCAGGATCGGGTAGATGTAGCGGACGGAACGGCGTTTTCCCCTGTCGGAGGTGGAATCGCCTCGACCGGTCTCACCTAATCCCAGGTCCAGTGAGGGCCCGTTCGCATATAGCCTTGAGGGTCTTGTCACGTCTCCCTTCGCCGAAAAATACGCCTGGCGGCGCCGCAAACTGAACCAATACGTCGACATCTTCGGAGAACCGTTCGATCAAGCGGTAAACTTTCGAGAGACTTGTGCCGCCCTTGAAGATTGGGGTGATATGTTCCAGTGGTTGGGCGATGCTGCGCAAGAGTTCCGTGACCCAATAGTCTTTTTCCACGAAAGCCTGTGGTAATCGCAGCGCCTCCGACGCGGCGCCTACTAGGCCCAGAAACTCGTCACGTGAGTTGCGCAGCAGTGACATGTGAGATTATTTGTGGACATCCTCCGCCACTGGGCCGGACGTATCGCCAATCGAAAGCGCATCGATATCGTGGCGCAGTCTAGTTAGACGTTCACGCAACACGTGAGGCCGTTCGTATCGTGCCACATCCGCCGTTCGGCGCAAATTGATGCGGTGGTCGGCGTTCAGATGCCGGACAGCGCCCACTAGATCCGGCCACGAGCCATCTACGTAACGTGGCCAGTTTCTGAGTACTTCAAGAAGCGCGACCTCGTCGAAGGTCAATGCCGCTCGTTTGGGGTTTACGCGAGTATGAAACAAGGCACCTGGGATTGCTCGAGGTACGCCCCCGACAATTACGAACTCCGGTTTTGCCGGAATTTGCGTTGTCAGTCCTAACGTATGGCTAGCTAGCCAGCCGGTCGGACCAGTTCCTTTTCCTTCGCCTACCTTTACTACCACATCTTCTATTAGAGGCCGACCCGAACCAAAACGCGATCGGGCACTTTTCCAGTAAAGTCCCCGGCGGGCACGGGTTAATACTCCCTTAGTGGCTAACCTATGCAGAGTTACTTTGACGGTTTCTCTTTTGTGTTTAAGATCATCGGACACAAAATCATCGATAGAGAACAGCGTACCAGGGCTCGCCTTCTCTACCTTATTTCTGATCGCCGTCGCCGTTTTCATAGTAACTTAAGTCTATAGCATTAGTTACAACACGTCAAGAAGTTTATGCCAAACGAACGCATGTCGCATCACTAGAGACTCGAAGAATGCGTTTCTATTACGGTTATGAACCGGTGACGCCACGGCCGCCTGAGCAACACAAGCGCCACGAAGACCGCGGCTACGGCCGCGACCGCGGGACCTGCCCACGAGGTCGGTGACACGTACGGCGTCCCGGCCGGCGCCACCGGCGCGAACGTGCCCAGCGTGGTCACGTCGGCCACGAGCAGGCGAAGGTGCCCCGCGTAGCGGGTCGTGCGAATGGGCTGCCATACCGGGGTCGCGCCGGACGTCTCCCGTACGATCTCCGTGCCGCCCGTCGCGTAGCGCAGGACCACCGTGACCGGCCGGCGGAACCGCGGCACCGCGCCGCTCGCGCCGGCGACCGCGTCGAACCGGCAGGCATTGCCGTCGAAGCGTATCCCGGGCGGCGGCGGTCCGAGCGAGGCGGGGTCGAGCGGTGTGATCGTGACGGTGATCGTCCGGCCGAGCGGTCCGGCCGCAACGGATCCCTCATTGAAGATGACGGTGCACTGCGCGTCGCCGGTCGCGACCGCTCCCGGGGAGCGGCCCGCCGGGTCCAAGTCGCGCGAGGCGCGTCCCGGCTCCGGCGGCCGGTTATCCCGCGCAAGTTCGCGCGGCGGATGCACCCACTGGTAGGGCGGCAGAGGCGAGACCCCATCGTAGAGGCCGCGCCCGAGCCGGGCCGGACCCGGTAGGCCGAGGACCGCCGCGACGAGGAGGGCGGCAGCCACGCACCCCGCCGTCGCGCTGTCCTTCCACGTCACTTGACGGTGAACGTCGCGCTCGTCACGACGCGGGGGTTGAACGGAAAATGGTCCGTCGCGACAAACTCCGCCTGCAGCAGATGGTCCCCCGGCGTCACCGGCACGTCCTGCTCCGCGCCGTAGGCCATGGAGACCACTCGGCCGTCGAGAATCAGGTGAATGTGCCCGCGGTCCGGCGTCAGATGGGTGGACGTTTCGGGGGTGATCGTGGCGCCCGTGAGTTGGAGCCGCACGTGCAGCGTCCGGCCGGTCACGACCGCGCCGGGCACGGGAGTCACGATGCGCAGCGAGGCGGTCGAGCGCGGACGCACCTGCGTGGCAGGCTGCGCGGGAGAATTCTGCGCGCGCGGCGCGCAGCCGGCCAGCAGCAGGGCTGTGACCAGGAGCAGTGCCGGCCGTTTCACAGGGTGACGTCGAGGCGCGCGTCGAGCACGGTGCCGTCCTGCGCGGTGCCCGAATATTCGATCCGCCATGTGCCGCGGGTCAGCTGCGCGTCGCCGATAAAGTGGCCGGGGCCGAAGCGGCGCACGGGAAGCGGCTGCGCCGCCTGGCCCGCGCGAGCCGTGGTGATCGTGATCATCCGCGGCACCGGCAGCTCCTGTCCGTTCGGCGCGATGAAGGTCGCGTGGACTTCGTTGAATCCCGGCCGGCCGGGATCCAGGTACGCGTTCAGCACGATGCCTCCTCCCACGTCGATGCTGTACAGCGTCGGTTGTCCGGGTGCGCGGATCGTGCGAATCGTCTGCGGCCGCGACTTCGGTGTGACCCTGAGCGGCACGTCCACCGCGGTCGCGGCGCGCTGCACGAGGGCCGTCACCGTCCACGCGCCGCCGAGCGACAGGTTCGTGCCGTCCCCAGTGTACACCCCGCCGCCCGCGGGGCGCAGGTCGAGCGTGGAGGTGCCGAGATCCGGCCGTTCCACACTCCGGAAGCTCAGCGTGACGCGGTCGGCGGCGACCGGCCGGCCGGTATCATAGTCCGCGGCCCGCAGCACAAACCGGTTCGCGCCCGGAAACCCGGGCGCGATCTCGAGCCGCACCCGTACGGACGTGGCGAAGTCGCTGCCGGTTACGACGACCGGGCGCGCGGCCGCGACCGCCTCCGCGGCTTGGCGAGCGGGCGCAAGCCCGGTGAGCAGGCCGGTGATCAGCAAGACGATCGCGCCCAGCGCCAGCTCACCGACGGCGACCCTTCGGAGCATGCCGGCCGCCGCCGGCATCCGCGGGATGACACGGTACCGGTTGATCGCGCCGACCGCGGCCAGCACGACCAGCAGCGACGCCTTGACGATCACGAGACGCCCGTAGTCGGTCGAGACGAGCGCTTCCCACGTACCGACGTTGTCGATCGCGCGCAGCACGCCCGTGACGGCGACCGAGAGAATCGCGAACCCCGCCACGGTGGAGAACCGGCGCGCCGCGGTTACTGCCTGGTCGACCGGCACGCGGCCGCTCGCGGCGAGGAGTGCCGCCAGTCCCCCGAGCCAGACCGCGATGCTCAGGAAGTGGAGCCACTGGACGCCGATATTCACCGGCCGCAGCGGGCCCGGTGTCGCGCCCGAATGCCCGGCCGCCACGTGGGCCAGCATGGCCGCGGCGGCGAGGACACCGGCCGCGGCGAACCCCCACCGGCGGGTCGCGGGACGTGTTCCGAGGGCGCCGAGCGAGAGCGCGGCGAGCGCCACAGGGAGCGCCCGAAGCGCCAGGGACAGGCCGAGCGAGGTCGCCAGCAGCCGGGCGATGCCGACTCCCGCCGCGGCCGCCTGCGCGACCCCGATCCCGATGACGCCGGCAAAGGCGACAGCGCACAACCGCCACACGTAGCGCAGCGGTCCGACTTCTGCGGCCGCGGGTGCGGCGATGGTCCAGACCCACGCCACGCCCATGAGCCCCGCGAGTCCAACGTAGAACATCCATCGCGAGAGAATCGACGCGACGGAGGGTGGCGGCCCGGCCGCCGGGGGCAGGACCGCGGCGGCCGGGGACACGCCAACGCCGAAAGCAAACGCCCCGCCGGTGACGTGACCGTCTACGCGCGAGACCGTCCGCCACGACACGGTGTAGACACCGGTTCCGGGCGCACGGACAGACGCGCGTAGCGCGAGCGGGTCACCCGCGACGGTCTGGGCGGGCCCGGCGCTCACCGTCCGGCCGTTCGCATCGACGACTTGGATGGTAGACAGCACGGGTTCGGGTTCCTCGGTGAAGCTGAGAGTCACTGAGTCCGGCGCAGTGTGGAGCACCGCCCCCGCGCCCGGCTGGGACTGCCGGAGCAGGGCATGGGCCGACGCCGAGGTCGCCAGCGCGAGTGCGGCGATGACGCCGAGCAGCGCGCCGCCGAGGCGGCGGGAGGTCAATCCCGCGGGTGGCTGCGTTTCGATGCCTTACGGATTCGCCGTTAGCCCGGCCGCCTCCGCCGCGCAGCGCCGAGGCCTATCACGATGCCCAGGACGCCGGCGGCGACGCCGATTGTCCCGGTGGTATTGGCCCGCGCCGCGGCGGCCCCGGCGGCGTCTACGCGGGGACCGATCCGTTCGAGCCGGCCGCTCAGGTCGGCGATCGACGGGTCCTTCACGGGAAACTCGATCGCCGCGGCGTCCTGCACGTTGTCGAACGTCTTGTCAGACGACGTAAATGTCTCGTCGATCTTCTGCTTGCCGACCGTGCCGGTAAAGTGGAAGGAGTAGGTGCCCGGCCGGGTCGGCACGATCTGCGCGCGGTAGTCGCCCGGCCGGCCGTAGGTGCGGCCGAAGACCCGCTCGATGTCGAGCGGCCCGCTCGTCTGCGATCCGAACCGGGCCTCCACCTTGAGGGTGTCCGTGAGATCGGTGATCGGCTTACCGGCCTTATCCGCCAGGATGAGCTGCACGCTGTTCTTGAAGCCGGTATACGTCGGCTCGTCACCCCACCCGACGGTCATCACAACGGAGCCGACGGTGCGGTGTTCGTGGGCGAGGGCAGGTGACGCGTCCGACAGGAGCAGCCCGGCGCCCCCGATCATCGCAACGTACCAGACCCACATATTCCGTGACATGCGTTCCCCCCTCAGCGTCCGCCGTCGCCTGGCTTCGCCATGCCGTGGCGGACGGCAAATGTCGCCAGCTCGACCCGGTTGCGCAGGTGCAGTTTGGCGAGAATGTTCTGCAGATGCCGCTTCACGGTGCCTTCCACAATCCCGAGCGTATCGCCGATCTCCTTGTTGGGAAGACCGCGCGTCACCAACGTGAGAATCTCTTCTTCGCGGGGGGTCAGGGTCGGCAGCGACGCGGAGGCCGTCGCGCTCTGCGTAAACTCGCGCAGGATACGGCCGGCGATGGCCCTCGAGATGCGCGCATCGCCCTGCACGAGCGAATCCAAGTATTCGAGCCACAGTTCGGGCTCCACGTTCTTGATGAGGTACCCTTGCGCGCCGCACCGGATGGCCTCGAAAAAGTCTTGCGGATCATCCGAGACGCTGAGCACGACGACAAGCGTGGACGGAAACTCTTCCTTGATCATGCGGATGGCCTCGAGTCCACTCATCCCCGGCATCCTGAGATCCATCAGGACTAGGTCGGGCGTCAGTTCGCGCACGCGCGCGAGCGCCGCCTCCGCCGTACTCGCCTCACCGAACCACGTCGAACTCGGAAGAATCGGCCAGGACCGCGCGGATGGCCCGCCGCGCCAGTTCGCTGTCGTCGACGATCAAGGTACGCGTCACGACGGTCCCACGCGGCGACCAGACGGCGCGCTCAAGTAGGGCATCCGAAACGTTACGGCCGTTCCGGGACCGTCGGGTCCGGGCGACAAGGTGACGCGACCGCCCGCGGCCTGGGCGTGCTCCGAAAGGGCCGCGAGGCCGTAGCGGCCCTGCGCGGGTCCCGGCACCGGGTCTGGAAGCCCGCGCCCGTCATCGCGTACGACAACGGTGAGCTCCGTGGGGTCCCAGGCGAGCCGCACAAGGAAGGTCCGGGCGTGCGCGTGCTTGGCCACATTGTGCAGCGCTTCGCGAACGATCGCCATCGCATGGAGTTGCTGCTCCAGCGACAGCTCCCGGCCGGCGCCTTGCTCCTGCACGTCACCGGCGAGGCCGTGGAGCTCGGCGAATCCCTGCACGTAGCTGCGAATCCAGGCGTTCAACGGCTGGCCGGGCTCCGGTGCGGTGCGGAGGTCAAAGATCGCATCTCGAACACGCACCGAGGTATCCTGCACCGCCTTGGCAATCTCGACGGCGATCGGCCCGGCCTCGCCGGCACCGGCCGGTTTTAATGTCATGCCCGCCGGCGGCGTGTCCGCCGGCACGAGCGACCGCTCGAGGGCCGTGGCTTTGACGTTCAAGAAGAACAACGCCTGCGCCACCCCGTCGTGCAGCTCTCGGGCGAGCCGTTCGCGCTCCCCGGACACTGCCTGCGCGACCTGCGTTGCCCGTACCTGCGCGTCGGCGGCCTCGAGCCGGCGGTAGATCGGCACGAGGATCACCGCGGAAATGACCAGAGCGGCCACGCCGGTCAAGACATTGCCGAGCATTTCCGGCAGCGCGTCGTGCAGGTATTCAGGCAGCACTTCATGCCGGAGCACTTCGACGGCAAAGACAACGAGCGCCGGGAGCAGTACCGTCCACACACGAAACGAGAGACGCCGCGCACCGCGCGGAACCCCAGCGTCGCGCGCGCGAGACCGTGCGGCCTCCGGCCACTGGTGCGTTACGTCGCCGGCGGGTGCCATGTTTTCTATTATAGCGGCCCCGGGCCCGACCTCAGCCGGAACTTACCCGGCGATCGTGAATGTGACTGTTTGCGGAGCGCCGGCGGGCTCGTGCGTCTTGTCGTCGACCCAGAAGACCTTGATCGTGTGCGTGCCGGCCGCGAGCCTGGCCGGCACCGAATACTCATACCGTGATGGCGCGACCTTTTTCACCTGATCGGTAGTGGGCATGAAGACTTTGCCGTCGACCGCGACGTGAAGATGCACCTGCGGGCCCGTGGACGCCATCCCGCTCATGGGCGTCATGCTCTTGCCCATGGTGAGCTGGGACATGTCCCCGGCCGTCTCGATCAGCAAGACGACCGGATTCTTGAGTTGCGCCCGGCTCGCCGGTGCGATGAGGTGAAGGGGCGGCGGCGCCATGGCGGTGGTTCCCACCGAGAACCGGAAGGAGCCTTTGTGCGTGTTGCCATCGTCGGCGGAAATGGCAATCCATTGGACGACATAGCTGCCGGGGGCAAGGTGGGGCGGCACGATCTTGAGCACCGTGTGGCTGGATACGGCGGCATCGAGACCGCCCGACGCCAAGAGTTTTTGATGCCCATCGTACAGGCGCATGATACTGGCCTTGGCCAACTCTTCGCTAAAGGTCGCCTGAATCATGACCGGCGCCTGCTTTACCACCGCCCCGTTCGTTGGCGACGATTTGACCAACTCCGCATGGCCCCACGCGGACCCCAACGGCGCCAGTGCGAACGAAACCGCGGCCACACAACCGACGAGCGCTGCTGAAACCCATTTCAAGGGACGACACCTCCGCGCAGTTGCGATACCGGTCGCCTGCGGCTTCTGGGTCGCGCAATTACTGGTATGAACGATAGCATCCCGGCCGATTGTTCTGCAATGTGCCGAAAGTAGTACGCGGATGGTTCACCCCCGGAACCCCAAGGTCCGCCGGCGCTGGGCCGCAGAGTATCATGGAAGGGACGCGCCGGACAATGTCTCAAAAGTAATGTGTCAAAGGTAGTAGGTGCGCGAAACAAGGGGGGACAGGAGCCGTGACGAGACGTCATCTGCCGGTGCTCGTACAGATCTGGGCCGTAACGGCGACGGCCTTGCTCGTAACATCGGTGGGATGGCCCGGCGCGCTGCGCGACGCGGCGACGTCGCTGGCCGGGTACGCCCAGCCGCGGGCCGCGGAGGCGCAGCCGGCCACGCTACCTGCCCGCCTCGAGTGGCTAGGGTGGCAGTTCTTCCGTCTCACGACGTCGCGGGGCAAGGTGCTGCTCTTCAATCCGGCGCTCAACGATCCGCGGGCGGCGTTCCGGAATCAGGAATCCCCGCTGAGCCTCGAAGACATCGACAAAGCCGACCTGATCCTCGCGGCCGACGGCCACGCCGACGACCAGGGCATGACCGTGGAGATCGCGCGCAAGACGGGCGCCAGCGTGATCACGACGTTCGAGCTGGCGCAATGGATGGTGGGCCGCGGGGTCGACACCACAAAAATTCTCCGCAGCGGGCCCGGGTCGCGGTGGGATCTGGACGGCATCAAAGTCCAGGTCGTCAACTCGGGGCACGGGTCCGGCGCGCCCGCGCTGCCGAACGTGCCGGCGGCCGTGTACGGCGGTCCGGCGCTCAGTTTCATCGTGACGCTCGAGAACGGCGTGCGCGTCTATCACGCCGGCAGCACCGCGCTGACGATGGATCTGCAGATGTACGGCCGCCTCTACCGGCCGCAGGTCGCGCTGCTCCCGATCGCGTCGGGGATGCTGCCGGACGAAGCGGCGATCGCGGCCGAGCTGCTCCGCGCAGACAACCCGGACCTCATCGCGGTGTTCCCGCAGCACCACGCGTCCTTTATGCCGCCCGAGCGCCGCGGGCGCGCCTTTGTCGACGCGGTCAACGCGCGGCCGGCGCTGCGCGGGCGGGTGCGCGCGTTCGACCCGCGGCCGGGTCAGGAGTTCGTGCTCACGCCGTCCGCCGTGCGGGTCCGGTAGCCATGCGCGTCGCGGTCATCGGCGCGGGCGGGACCGGCGGCTACTTCGGCGGGCTGCTCGCGCGCGCCGGGCACGACGTGACGTTCGTGGCGCGCGGCGCCCACCTCGACGCCATCCGCGCGCGCGGGCTCACGGTGAATTCGCGCCTCGCCGGCAACTTCACGGTCCGGGCCGCGGCGACCGACGATATCCGCTCCATCGGGCCCGCGGACCTCGTAATGGTGTGCGTCAAAACCTACAGCATGGACGCCGTGCTGCCGCTGCTGCCGTCGCTCGTCGGACCCCACACCATGATCGTCTCGATGCAGAACGGCATCGACAACGAGGACCGGATCGCCGCGGCGACCGGTCCGGGACCGGTGCTCGGCATGGTGGCGCAGGTGTCCTCGTTCGTCCAAGCGCCCGGCGTCGTCGGGCAGATCGGCGGGCCCGGGAGGCTCGTCTTCGGCGAAATGGCCGGCGGCGAAAGCGCGCGGACGGCCGCGCTGCTCAAGACGTTCCAGGACGCGGGCATCACCGCGGAGGTGCGGCCGGATATCAGGCTCGGCCTCTGGGAGAAGTTCATCTTCATCTGCGGCGTCAGCGGCGTGACCGCGCTCACGCGGCTGCCGATGGGGTTAATCTTTGCGGACTGCGAGACGGCCGCGCTCATGCGCGCGACGCTCGAGGAAGCCGCCGCGGTCGCGCGGGCGGAAGGCGTAAACGTCGCCCCGCGGTTTGCAGAGCAGGCGGCCGCGTCTATGGCGAAGATGGAGCCGTGGTTCCGGGGTTCGATGGCTCAGGATTTGCTCGAGGGACGCCGGCTCGAACTCGAGACGCTCAACGGTACCGTGGTGCGGCTCGGCCGCGCGCGCGAGGTCGCCGTGCCGGCCAACTGGACGATCTACGCGGCGCTGCGGCCGTTCGCGGACGGGGCGCCGGAGGTCCCGACACCGGCGTAGGTGAAGGACGTCTTCGTTCACGACAGCGCCATCGAGGCGGACGGCTATTTCCCGGCGTCCGCGGAACGGCGCGGCCCGGCGATGCCGGGATAAGGGGGACCTCGATGGGCGTTCAGGATTCCGGACATACGACGTACGCGACGCGATTCGGACTGCGGCCGGTCATCCACGGGCGGCGGGGCGTCGTCGCGACGGCCAATCCGCTCGCGACGATGGCGGGTGTCCGCATGCTGGCGCAGGGCGGCAACGCGGTCGACGCGGTGGTCGCCGCGGCTGCGGCGCTCGGCGTGGCGGAGCCGTACATGTCCGGGCTCGCCGGCTGCGGGACGCTCATGCTGACGCGGCCCGGTCAAACGCCGAAGGCGCTCGTGTTTCTCGGGCGCGCGCCGGCCGCCGCGACACCCGAGCGGTTCACCAACGGGTTGCCCGACGTTGGCTATGACGGTCCCTGCGTCCCGGGCAACCTGGCCGGGTGGGCGCGCGTGCTGGCCGAGCACGGCACGATGCCGCTCGCGCGCGTGCTCGAGCCGGCGATCGAATACGCCGAGCAGGGGATCCCGTTCACCCCGTTCGACGAGATGATGTTTCGCGAGAGCGGGCGGCGCCTCACGCAGGAGGGCGTGGCGACGTATCTGCACGGCGGCGCCGTCCCGCGCCCGGGGACGCTGCTCGTCCAGGCCGACCTCGGCGCGACGCTGCGCCGGATCGGCGCGGATGGCGCGGGCTATCTCTACGAGGGGCCGCTCGGGCAGGCGATCGCCCGCTTGATGCGCGAGCGTGGCGGCCTGCTCGCGGAGAAAGACCTCCGCGACTATCCCGAGTCGCTGCACTGGGCCGACCCGATTTCCATCCGCTATCGCGGCGTGACCGTCTACGCGCCGCCGCCGCCGACGAGCGCGGTGCAGGTGCTCGAGACCCTCGGCGTGCTCAACGGGTTCGACCTCGCCGGCATGGAGCACCTCGGCCCCGAGCACGTCGGCGTCCTCGCGGAAGCCGCCCGGCTCGCGCGGCTCGATACCGACCGCTACGTCGGGGATCCGGACGCGGTCGAGGTGCCGGTGGCCCGGGTGCTGTCCGCGGAGCATCTCGAGAAGTTGCGGCGGGAGATCGACGTGCGCTCGTGGTCGGAGGGCGCCGGATCGGCGTCCTCAGGAGAGGCCGACACGGCCGGGACAGGCGGGAACCGCTCCACCACACACCTCGCCGCCGCCGACGGCAGCGGACTCGCGGTGAACATCACACAGAGTCTCGGCCACGGCTTCGGCTGCGGGGTCGTCGTCCCCGGGACGGGCGTCTGCCTCAACAACGCGATGCACTGGTTCACCGGCCGCCCGGGCCACCCCAACCAGGTCGCGCCCGGCAAGCGGCACGAATGGCCGATCGCGCCGGTGCACCTGTTCCGCGACGGACGCTTCTGGTCGACCGTCGGGACGCCCGGCTCGTACGGCATCCTCGTGACGACGGTGCAGGTGATCGTCAACCTGATCGACTTTGGCCTCAACCTCCAGGACGCGATCGGCGCGCCGCGGTTCCGGTGGATCGACGACGTCGCGGACCCGCTGCCGGCGCGGGCGCTCCGGATCGAGTCGAGGATGCCCGAGGCGACGCGCGCGGCGTTCGCCCGGCGCGGCTACGGCGTGGACACGCTCGGGCCGTGGTCGATGCGGGTCGGCGGCGTGCAGGGCGTGCAGCTCGATCCCGAGACCGGCTGGCTCGCCGGGGCCGCGGACCCGCGGCGCAACGGGTACGCGGTGGCGTGGTGACCGCGACGCGGCGCGGACCGGCCGCCGGACCCATTGTCATCGTCGGCGCGGGGGCGATCGGCGGCACGATCGGCGCGCATCTCGTCCGCGCGGGCCAGGACGTGCTGCTCGTCGACGCGGCGCGGGAGCACGTCGAAGCGGTGACCCGGGACGGCCTCCAGATCGAAGGGTGCGAGACGTTCACCGTGCGGGTCCCGGCCGTGACATCGGACGGGCTGGCGAATGCGCTTGGCGGGCGGCGGCTCGGCGCGGTCATGCTGGCGGTGAAGGCGCTCCACACGGAGGCCGGGCTGGACGTGATCGCGCCGCTGCTCGGTCCGGACGGCTACGTCGTTTCGATGCAGAACGGCCTCAACGAGCGGCTCATCGCGTCGCGGCTCGGCGCGGACCGCACGGTCGGCGCGTTCATCAATTTCGGCGCCGACTATCACGGCCCCGGCCGCATCATGTACGGCGGTCCAGGCGCGCTCTATCTCGGTGAGCTCGACGGCGAGATCACGGCGCGGGTCGAGGCGTTGGGCGATATGATGCGGACCGCCTTCCTGCCCAACACCACGGTCACGAGAAACGTCTGGGGGTATCTTTGGGGCAAGATGGGCTACGCATCGATGCTCTTCGCGACCGCGGTGGTCGACGAGACGATGGCGGACGTGCTCGGCAATCCCGCGAACGAGGCGCTGCTCGCGAACCTCGCGGGCGAAGTGACCCGGGTCGCGGACGCGGAAGAGGTGCGATGCGAGGCGTTTGACGCGTACGAGCCGGACGCGGTTCGGTTTCGCGAACCGCGGGATTGGGCCGCGGTCCGGCGGAGTCTCGCCGCGATGGCGGAGCGCAACCGCGGATCGCTCAAGCAAAAGAGCGGCATCTGGCGGGACCTCGCAGTGCGGCGGCGCCGCACCGAGGTCGACTACCAGATCGGGGAGATCGTCGCGATCGGCCGCAGTCGCGGCATCGACCTGCCGCTCAACGCGAGGCTCGTGGAGATCATCCACGACCTCGAATCCGGCCGCCGGACGATGAACCCGGAGAATCTCGCCGAGCTGCGCCGCCTCGACGCGGCGACGTACGGCGGCTAGGGAATCCCGGCGACGACTTCGATCTCGACCTTCAACTCCGGCCGGGCGAGCGCGCTCACCCCGACCGTCGAGCGCGCGGGCAGGTCGCCGGGGAACGCCGCGCGGTAGACCTCGTTCATCGCCGCGAAGTCTTTGATGTCCGTGAGGAACACCGTCGCCTTCAGCGCGTGTGCCATGTTGGTGCCCGCCGCTTCGAGCACGGCCTGGATGTTGTCGAGGCAGTTCTGCGTCTGCTCGCGGACGCCCGGCGGCACCTGCCCCGACGGATCCGTGCCGACCTGCCCTGAGGTGAAGACGAGGTTGCCGTACTTGATGCCGGGCGAGTACGGCACCGCGGGACGGGGACGGTTCGGCGGAAATACGGACTGACGGGGCATCGGTCACCTCCGGAGATTGACGGCCGGGCGTCCCGGCTCACGCCGTAGGCTCAGCGCAGCGCGGGACAACCAGCCGGGATATCGTGCACTTCGTTGGCGCCACGGGCCTTCCTGTCCCGCCCGCTGGAGGGCTGTTTTTGGCGCAGCGCGAACGGATGGGCAGGGACGCCGGGTTCGATGGTATCGTGGCCCGCCGGCGATCACGAGGGGAGGGCGCGTCGATGCGGCGCACGGTCGCACTGGCCATCACGTTGCTGGTGGCCGCGGTCGGATGGGGCACCACGCTGTACGCGCAGGACTCGAAGGTGGGCGGGGCATGGACGATCGTCACCACCGAGGAGCCCGATACTCTCGATCCCCAGAAGACGGGCGCGGCGGTCGCCGCGGCGATTTTCAATTTCGTCGGCGCGCCGCTTCTGGCCCATGACTTCAGCAACCGGGTGGTCCCCGGCCTGGCCGAGTCGTGGACGATCAGCGGCGACGGCCTCATCTGGACGTTCAAGCTCAAAGCAGGTGCGGTGTTCCACGACGGGACGCCCGTCACCGCGCAGGCAGTCAAGGCCTCGATCGAGCGCGCGGTCGCGCCGGAGACGAAGTCCCCGGTCGCCAAGGCGCAGTTGGGGCCGGTCAAGGCGGTCGACGCCGTGGACACGCGCACGGTGCGTCTCACCCTCAACGAGCCGTTCGCGCCGCTGCTCAACAACCTGACCGATTCGCGCCTCTCGCCGATCAGCGTCCGGGCGGCCGACGCCGCCGGGACCGCGTTTGGGCGTGCGCCGGTCAGCGACGGGCCCTACATGGTGAAGGAATGGGTCTCCGGCCACCACATCACGCTCGTACGGAATCCGGCGTTCACGTGGGGTCCGCCGTACATGCACCACGGTGCCGCCTATATCGATCAGGTGACGTACCGGATCATTCCGGACTCCGCGACGCAGGTCGCGGCGCTCGAGAGCGGGGAGGTCAGCCAGCTCGCGCTCCCGCCACATGACGTCGCGCGTCTGGCGGCCTCGAAGAAGTATCAGATGTTCAAGTTTCTCCGCAAGGGCGTGGGGGAGTTCCTGGAATTCAATGTGACCAAGGAGCCGTTTTCCGATCTTCGTCTCCGCCGCGCGATGAACTACGCGATCAACAAGGACGTGCTGGTGAAGGTGGTGCTGGAAGGCCTCGGCGAGCCGGCCTACGGGCCGTTGCCGCCCTCGATCTGGGGTTACTGGCCCGGCATCGTCGATTACGCGCCGCACTACGATCCGGCGAAGGCCAAGCAGCTGTTCGCCGAAGCCGGGTACGCCCCGGGTGCGGACGGAACGCTCCAGAAGGCCGGGCGGCCGCTTGCGTTCACGCTGTTCACGACGCCGGCCGACACCGGCGTTCGCACGGCGCAGCTGGTCCAGGCCAACCTGCGCGCGTTCGGGGTCAAGATGGACATCCAGACCTACGAGTTCGGCACCATCCTCGAGAAGTTCAAGAAGGGCGACCAGCAGGCCGGGTTCATGGGCTACACCTACAACGAACCCGACATCATGTTCATCTGGTTCGACTCGGTCAACATCGGCAGCGGCCTGAACTTCAGTCACTACTCCGATCCCAAACTCGACTCGCTGATCAACGAGGCGCGGCGGGCCACGAACCCCACGAAGCGCGCGGCACTGTACGTCGATCTCCAGAAGTACGTTGTCGACAAGGCGCTGTGGGTCCCGCTTTGGACCAACTACAACTACATCGCGCTGCAGTCGTGGATCAAGGATGCGCGCATCCATCCAGACGGCTACGTGTTCCTGGGTGATGCCTATCTGACGAAGCGCTAGCCCGCCGCGTGCACACGTTCATTCTCCGCCGCCTCGGCGCGGTGGTGCCGGTGCTGCTCGCCGTCTCCGTGCTCGTCTTTTTGATGAGCCACCTCACGCCCGGCGATCCGGCGACGATCATGCTGGGCGAAAACGCCTCGGCCGCGGACGTCGTGCGGCTTCGTCATGAGCTCGGCCTGGACCGGCCGCTCGCCGTGCAGTACGGCCGCTACATCGCCGGCGTCATACGCGGCGACCTCGGCCGGTCCATCCGCTCCGGGCGGCCGGTGGCGCTCGAGATCTGGGACCGGTTCCCGCCGACGCTTCAGCTCACCCTCGCGGCAATGGCAATCGCCGCGGTGGCCGGTGTGCTCCTGGGGGCGCTGGCCGCGACGAGCCGGACCGCCGCCGCCGACGCCTTCTTGATGAGCACGTCGCTGCTCGGCATCTCGATGCCGTCGTTCTGGTTGGGGCTCCTCCTGATTCTTCTCTTTGGGCTGGTGCTGCATTGGTTCCCCATCGCGGGTGGAGGGGACTGGCGGGCGCTCGTGCTGCCGGCGGTGACGCTCGGGGCGCAGGCCACCGCGGTGCTCGCCCGTTTGACGCGGGCCAGCCTGCTCGAGGTGCTGCCGAGCGACTTCGTGCGGACGGCCCGCGCGAAGGGGGTCGCCGGGACCCGAGTGCTCTTCCGCCACGCCTTGCGCAACGCGCTGATTCCAGTGGTCACCGTCATGGGGCTGCAGTTCGGCGCGCTGCTCGGCGGCGCCGTGATCGTAGAGTCCGTGTTTGCCCGGTCGGGCCTCGGCCGGTTCGCGGTTGCCGCCGTCCAATCGCGCGATTTCCCGGTGATCCAAGGCATCGTCCTGTTTGCCGCCGCGGTATACGCGCTCGTGAACCTCTCCGTGGACGTGGCGTACCTCGCCCTCGATCCGCGGATCACGTACGACCAGTGACCAGGCGGGCGACGGGGCGCCTGCGGCGTATACGGCCGGGCCTGTGGGCCGGGCTCGTGCTCTCGTCGCTGTTCATCGCCGTGGCCCTCGCGGCGCCGTGGATCGCGCCGCACGATCCTGTGACGCCCGTGATCGAGGCCGTGCTCCAACCGCCTTCGCAGATCCATCCATTCGGCACGGACGAGCTCGGCCGCGACGTGCTGAGCCGCGTCATCTACGGCAGCCGTCTCTCGCTCGAGGTCGGCGTGGTGGCCGTCGGCATCGCGGCCACGATCGGTACCGCGGGCGGCTTGGCGGCCGGGTTTTACGGCGGGACGTGGGACGCAGCGGTGATGCGCGCAACCGACGTGCTGCTGGCGTTCCCGGGCATCCTGCTCGCGATCGCGATCGTCGCCACGCTGGGGCCGAACCTCGCAAACGTCATCATCGCGGTCGGCATCGGGGCGATCCCGGTCTACACCCGCACCGTCCGCGGCTCGACCCTGTCCGTGCGGCGGATGGAATACGTCGAGGCCGCCCGCGCGGCGGGGGCCACGACGGGCCGCCTCATGATGCGCCACGTGCTGCGAAACATCGCCGCGCCGATCGTGATCCTGGCGACGCTCGGCGTCGGCGTCAACATCCTGATCGCGGCGGGGCTCTCCTACGTCGGCCTCGGCGCGCAGCCGCCGACTCCTGAGTGGGGGGCGATGTTGAGCGGCGCGCGCCAGTACTTGAGGGACGCGTGGTGGACCGCGGTGTTTCCGGGGCTCGCGATCACCGTGACCGTCGTCGGCATGAATCTGCTGGGGGACGGGCTGCGCGATCTCCTAGACCCGCGCCTTCGGCTCTGAGAGCGACTGCGCGTTCCAAACCCGAGTCGTCGGGCTAGTCGCTCGTCGCCCACCGGCCCCAAGAACGGGGGCGAAGGACTCCTCTCGTCTCGCCCGACGGCATCCCGTCCGTTCGCGCCGTTGCACGCAGTGACGGCAGCGGTCAGAGGACGGGCAGTCGAGCCGAGGCGGGGGCGCCCGTCGAAGGCCGTTTAGGATTCTGAGTGGTCTGAGCGCCCGTGACGACGGCGCGCCGTCCGCGCAGGTCAAGATCCATGTGTGGTGACCTCCGCGACGCTGGGTAGATGCCACACGCGCCCGTCGCGCTGGGGCAGCGCGTCGGCGGCCTCCGGGCCCCAGGTTCCCGCGGAGTATACGGGCACTCCGCCGGCCGGCGCGGTCCGCCACGCGTCGAGCACGGGCTGCACGATCGACCACGCGGCGTCGATCTGATCGGCGCGCATGAACAGCGTCGCATCGCCCCACATCACGTCGAGCAGGAGCGTTTCGTATGCTTCGGGCGGATCGCCGCCGAACGCCCGGCAGTAGTCGAACTCCATCTCCGCCGTGTCCAGGTGCATGACGGGACCCGGACGCTTCGCTTGAAACCGCAGCAGAATCCCCTCGTTGGGCTGGATCCGCACGATCAATTGATTCGGCCGCCAGTGCTCAACCGTCGCGGGCGGAAACGGCAGGTGCGGTGCGGGTTGGAACTGGATCAGGACCTCGGTCGCCTTGAGCGGCAGCTGTTTGCCGGTGCGGAGATAAAACGGCACGCCCTGCCAACGCCAGTTGTCGACGAACAACCGGAGGGCCGCGAATGTCTCCGTTGTGGAATTGGGCGCGATGCCGGCTTCCTCCCGGTAGCCGGGCACCGGCGTGCCGTCGATCGTGCCGGGCCCGTATTGGCCGCGCACCGCGACGGTATCGACGTCAGTGATGGGGCGGATGGCCCGCAGCACATCGAGCTTCTTGTTCCGCACCTCGTCGGCGTCGAACGAGACGGGCGGCTCCATCCCGACGAGACAGAGAAGCTGCAGGAGGTGGTTTTGCACCATGTCGCGCAGCGCCCCGGTCTGGTCGTAGAACGCGCCGCGGTGTTCGACCCCGACGGTCTCCGCCACCGTGATCTGGACGTGGTCGATGTACCGCCGGTCCCACACCGGCTCGTAGAGTGTGTTGCCGAACCGCAGCGCGAGGATGTTCTGCACGGTCTCCTTGCCGAGGTAGTGATCGATGCGGAAGATCTGCCGTTCCGTGAAGACGCGGACGATCGCGGCGGTCAGCGCACGCGCCGATTTAAGGTCCCGCCCGAACGGCTTTTCCACGACGAGGCGTGCCCGCTCGGCGAGTCTCGCCTTGCCGAGGCCCTCGACGATCGGCTCGACCGCCGCCGGCGGGGTCGCCAGATAGAAGACGCGCTGCGCGGGCGTGCCCCACTGCCGTTCCAGCGCGGCGAGGGCGGCGCCGAGCGCCCGCCCGGTCGCGCGCGTCGACAGATCCCCGCGGAGGTGTGTGAGCGCCGGGGCGAACGCGTCCCACCGCTGCGGCTCCGTCCGCCCGCGGCGGGAGAAGCGGTCCACGCTCTCGCGGGCGTGCAGGCGAAACGCCTCATCGCTCAAGGGGCCGCGGTCCACGCCGATCGCCGCGAAGCGGTCGGGCAGCCAGCCGTCGACGGACAGGTTGTAGAGCGCGGGCAGCAGTTTGCGGGCCGCGAGGTCGCCGCCCGCGCCGACCATCACGAAGATCGTGGGGCCCGGACGGGCCCGCTCGGGCGTGCCGCGACCGTCCGGAATCACGTCGCCGGGGCCCCGCCGGCTGCGAGCGCCGCGGCCGTCAGGTTCTCGAGGCGGTCGAGCGCGGCGTCCACCGGGCCGCGCAGATGCACGCGCATCGCACGCTGACCGTGCCGGCGCAGCGCCTCGAGATCACCGAGCGCCTGCGCGCGCTTGAACACGCCGAACGTGTACGGCTGCCCCGGCACCGGGGCGTCCGCGGCCTCGTCCGCGGTGATCAAGAGGAACAAGCCGTTGGACGGGCCGCCCTTGTGGTACTGGCCGGTCGAATGCAGGTAGCGCGGGCCGTACCCGAGCGTCGAGGCCAGGCGCGTCGTGTCGCGCAGGCGCGCGCGAATCGCCGTGAGGCGCCGGTGCGTCTCCGGCGTCTCCGTGAGATAGGCGAGGAGGGCGATGTAGCCGCCCGGCCGCCGCGCGCCGAAAAACCGGGCCAGCGTCGCGGCTACGTTGGCCTCCGCCATGTCGGCGTACAACGCCAGCGCGCCATCGGTCTGCGACGGCTCCGGTTCCGGCAGGCGTCGCTCGCGGCGGACCACGTCGAGCAGCCGGTTGGTGTTGTCCTTGCTCTCCTGCACGTTGGGCTGATCGAAGGCGTTGATGCCGAGGATCGCGCCGGCCGTGGCGGTCGCGACCTCCCACCGGAAGAATTCCTGCGCGATATCGAGCGTGTCGCTCATCTCGACGGTCACCACCGGGTGCCCGGCGCTCCGCAGCGCGCGGAGCCGGTCTTCGAGCGGCCCGCCGGTGTCGCCCCGGCGGTGGATGTACACGAACAGCCGGTCCGGGCCGTACGCGCCCGCGTCGCCGAGCGGCTCGTCGGCAACCGGGAGCAGGCCGGTCCCCTGTTTGCCGGTGCTCTCGGCGAGGAGCTGCTCGAGCCAGGTCCCGAGCGTGGCGACGGGTTCGGAGACCACGAACGTCACCTTGTCGCGGCCCCGCCGCGCGAGTTCGCCCATGATCGCCCCCAGCTGGACGCCGGGGTTGCGGGCCGGCGGGCTCGAGGGGCCGCACGCCTCGGCCATGCCTACCGCGCGATCGAGCAGCCGTGCCACGTCGACGCCGGCGAGGGTGGCGGGAACGAGTCCAAAGTAGGTGAGGGCGGAGTAGCGGCCGCCGACGTCGGCGGCGTTGGTGAACACGCGGCGATAGTGCCGCTCCTCCGCCTGCTTGGCCAGCGGGGTGCCGGCGTCGGTGATCGCGATGAAGTCCTCGCCCGCGCGATCGCCGGCCGCGTCGCGCCGCTTCGCGTAGAAGTACTCGCCGAACGCGAGCGGCTCCGCGGTAGTGCCGGACTTGCTCGCCACGATGAACAGCGTCGGCGCCCCGGCCGCCCACCGGTCCTCCGCGAGAATCGTCGCGGGATCGGTGGTGTCGAGCACGGAGAGCCCGAGACCGCCGGCCTGTGGGAACGTCCGCGCGAAGACGAGCGGCGCCAGACTGCTTCCGCCCATGCCCATGTGGAGGACCTGACGGTACCCGGCCTGCCGGGCGGCGGCGAACCGCTGCAGATCGTCGAGTGCTGCGGTCATGACCTGCGGCGCGCTGAGCCAGCCGAGCCCATCGCGGACCGCGGCCTGGCCCGCGGGGTCGCGCGTCCAGAGCGTCGCGTCGCCCGCCCACAACCGCTCCACAAAACGCTCGCGCGTGAGCGTATCGAGGCGCTCGTTGACCGCCGCGTCGTCCGCGGATGGCGCCGAGAAGCCGAGCGTGAGGGGCATGGGTATCCTCAGGTGGTGAGGTGCGGGACGGTCCGCTCCCGTCCTTGTTCTTTGCCGTCGCGGCGTGTCCTATCACGCAAGGATCGGCCCTCGCCGGGCCCGTATTGATCGAGGCCGTGGAGTTCGCCCCGGGGAGGAACGCCATGTCTCTGCAGCGCCGGGCCGCACGCCCGGAGGATCTCGCCGCCATCGTGCTCGTGTCCGACGCGCAGGTCTCGCCGGACGGCGGCGCCGTCGCGTTTGTCCGCACCGAGATCGACGCGCACGCCGATGAGTACCGGTCCGAGGTCTGGGTCGCCGGGACCGGCGGTGGTGAGGCCACGCAGCTGACCCGCGGCGGGCGCCTTGGATTACATGGTGGCCAGCCGCCTGCCGGCTGGCACGACACTGCGCCGCGGTGGTCGCCTGACGGCCGGACGCTCGCGTTTTTGGCCGACCGTGACGGCGGGAACCAGCTGTATCTGCTGCCGCTCGCGGGCGGCGAGCCTCGGCGCGTGACGGCGCTTCGTCACGGCGCCGGACCCGCGGTGTGGTCGCCGGACGGCACCCGAATCGCGTTCCGTGCGGAAGTGGACGCGCACGCGGAGCCGGGGGAGGGCGCGTCGCGTCCGCGCGCCGTGACGCGCGCGCAGTACAAGGGCGACGGCTTCGGCTACACGTTCGATCGGCGGCACCAGCTCTTTGTCCTGACCCCGGCGGACGGCCGTGTGACACAGCTGACCCACGACGATGTCGAGCACGCGGGTCCGGCATGGTCGCCGGACGGCCGGCGTCTGGCCTTTGTCCGTGCACGGGCCGGCGCCGGCGACTACAGTCTCTTCGATCTCTGGACGATGGACGCCGCGGGCGGCGACGCGCGGCAGCTGACCCGCGAGGTCGGCCGGGCCGTGGCGCCCGCGTGGTCCCCGGACGGAGCCTCGATCGCCTGCTTCGGCAGCGACGAGCAGGAGGCGGGCTTCGGCGATCCGATGGTACGGGTCTGGCTCGTGCCGCCGGCCGGAGGTTCACCCCGGCGACTGACCGGCGGGTACGATCGCGCCGCGGTGCTCGCGCGGCCGCACGAGGTCTCGGCGCCTCCCATCTGGTCGCCGGACGGCCGGGCGGTCACGTTCCTCGCCGCCGATGCAGGCCGGGGGCACGTCGTGCGCGCGACGGTGCCGGATGGGGCGGTGGCCACGGTCGTCGGCGGTGATCGGCAAATTCAGAGCGTCACGGCGGCCGCGGGACGCCTCGCCTTCACGGCGACCGACCCCGCGATCCCCGGCGATCTCTTCGTGAGCGGTACCGACGGTTCGGGGGAACGCCGGGTCACGGACATGAACGGCGCATGGCTCAACGAGGTAACGCTGCCGCGCGTCGAGCACCGCCGTTTCTCCAGTCCGCACGGCGGCGAACTCGATGGGTGGGTGACGCAGCCCGCGGACGGCCGCCGCCCCGCGCCGCTGCTCCTCGAGATTCACGGCGGACCCGCGAGTTATGCCGGGCCGATCTTCCCGGTCGGCCTGTGGCACACGTACGTCCTTGCCGCGCAGGGCTGGGCGATCTTGCAGCTCAATCCCGTCGGCTCGGGCTCCTACACGAAGTCCTTCGCGCACGGCATCCGGGGGTGCTGGGGCGAGCGGGACCTCCCGGAGCAGCTGGCGGCGGTCGACGCGCTCGTCGCGGACGGAACGGCGGACGCGGACCGCCTCGCCGTGGCCGGCTATTCCTACGGCGGGTTCATGACCTCGTGGACGATCACGCACACCGACCGCTTCAAGGCCGCGGTCGTCGGCGCGCCGGTCGTGAACTTAGAGTCCTTCCACGGAACGTCCGACATCGGGCCATGGTTCGGGGAGTGGGAGATGCGCGGCGACGTGGTCACGCAGCGCGAGACCTACCGGCGCCTGTCGCCGATCAACTACGTCGAGCGGGCGACAACGCCCACGCTCATCGTGCACGGGGAAGCGGACGATCGCTGCCCGATCGGCCAGGGTGAGGAGTTGTTCGTCGGGTTGGTCGCCGCGGGGCGGGTGCCGGTGGAGTTCGTGCGCTACCCGGGCCAGAGCCACGGGTTCCGGGCGACGGGGCGTCCGAGCCACCGGATCGACGTCGTGCGCCGCGTCGTCGATTGGCTGGCGCGGCACGTGCCGGCCGAAGCGTAGCGCGGCCGAGGACGGCATCGCGCGCCGCGCAGAGCGCGGGTCAGCGCTTGCCGATGCCCTGGAGCGCCCGGAGGTACATGATCTGCCCGGCGTGATAGATGTCGTGGGTTGTGGTCCGGACGAGGCGCATCGCCAGCGCTTGGGCGGGTCCGTCCCGGTACCACACGATCGATTGTGAGAGTCCCGCGTCGTCGAGGGCCTGCGCCCGCGTCAGGAACTGCTCGGACATCTCCAAGAGTGTGCGGCGGTCGCGCTCCCACTCCGCCTCGGTGCCGGTGGCCTCGTGCCAGTCGGCGGCGTCGAGCCGCGCTCCGTCCGGCGGTTCTCCGTTCCACGCGTCCAGCACGCCGCGCTTCCACAGCATGAGGTGCCGGACGATCTGCCAGATCGAGTGCCGCTCCGGCGCCGGCTTCCACGCCGCCTCGGCGGTCGTCAAGCCCCGCAGCGCCCCACGAAGCGGCGGCTGCCACTGCCACTTTTCATCTTCCAGGGTCGTGTGGATGTGATTCGCCACCAACTCGTTGAGCGTGAGCGGTTGCTCCCGGCTCATCGTCGCACCCTCCCGTCGCGATCCACCGCCGCGCCGTATGCCGCAGCGCCCTCCGCGGTGACATAGCCGCCGTCCACGTCGGCCTGGATCTCCGCCTCCGGCCGTAGCGCCGGATCGCCGAAGCCGCTGCCGCCCGCGATCTCGATCGTCGCGCGCTCCGCGGTGCCGCGAAGCTCCGCCACCCCGACCGAGGCGTTGGCCTCGCGGACGCGGCCGTCCTCGACGACGAACGCGCGGGCCCGCCGGCCGGCGAAGCCGCCGTGCAGTCCCGGGGTCGAGACGAGCATGCCGTGCGGCCGGAAGTCCACCAGGACGGGGGTGGGGCTCGGCCGGCGCAGCCGCATGCGCACGCGCTGCCCGAGCCCGCCGCGGTGGCGGCCGGGACCGCCGGAGTCGGCGATCAACTCTTTGCACTCCACGACGAGCGGCGTCCGGCTCTCGAACATCTCCACCGAGACGTTGGCCGCAGACGTGGGGTAGAGCAGCGCGGACTTGCCGTCGCCGTGCGCGCTCGCGCCCTGGCCGCCGCCTTGAAAGAGGTGGTCGTTGAAGGCCCGTCCATCGGCGTCGCGCCCGTAGCTGCCCATGCCGATCGGCAGGCCGGTGAACGCCTGGACCCGGTCGGGCAGCACCTCCGCGAGCGCCCGGAAGACGGCGGGGCCGAGGTGCCAGCCGGTGTGCGTGCGCTCGTTGACCGACGCGGGATGCCGGCAGTTGAGCACCGACCCTTCCGGTGCGATGACGTGGAACGGCCGGTAGCACCCCGCGTTCGACCGGATCTCAGGCGTCAGGATCGACTTGAGCGCGTAGGTGGTGTGCGCGGCCGTGTAATGGTAGGTGCAGTTCATGCCGCCCCGGGGCAACTGCGGCGGGGCGCCGGTGAAGTCGACGGTGATCTCGTCGCCCGCCACGGTCACGGCACACGGCAGCCGCAGCGGCTCGTCCAGCCCGTCGTACCAGACCTCGCTGCGGTAGGTGCCGTCCGGCACGGCCCGGATCGCGTCGCGCATCGCCTGCTCCGCGCGAGATTGGACCGTGTGCGCGAGCGACGCCAGCGAGTCGAGCCCGTACTCGTCCATGAACGCCAGCATGCGGTCCGCGCCGATCCGGTTGCTCGAGACTTGGGCCTGGATGTCGCCGAGCACCATCTCGGGACGGCGGACGTTGGCGCCGATCAGCGCCATGAGATCGTCGTTGAGGTCGCCGGCCCGGTACAGCTTGAGCGGGGGAATCTGGAGCCCCTCGTCGTACACTTCGCGCGCGTTGAGCGAGTCGCGCGTGCCGCCGATGTCCGACGCGTGGGCGATCGACCCGATGAGCGCACACAGCCGGCCCCGCCGGAACACCGGCGTCACGACGGCCAGGTCGTAGAGATGCCCGGCGCACATCCACGGATCGTTGGTGACCAGTACGTCGCCCTCCCGCAGCGTCTCCTTGGGGAAGGCGCGCAGCATGTACCGCACGGCGAGCGGCAGCGACAGGTTGAACACCGGCATCGACCGCGGCGAGTGCGCGATCGATTCGGCGTCGGCGTCGAGTACCTCGCAGCCGAAGTCCTGGGCCTCGCCGATGATCGTGCTGAACGCCGTGCGGAGGATCGTGACCCAGCATTCCTCCGCGATGTTGATGAGGCGGCTCCACATGATCTCGAGCGAGATCGGATCGAACGGCGTCTCGGCGGCGGGCCGCGTCGCGTCAGTCCGTGCCATGGGCGAGCCCTCCGTGCCCTGTCTGACGCAGGACCTCCTGCAGCGCTGCCGGCTGTCTCGAGTGCCGGGCGACGGCGAGGCGCAGATTGCCGGCCTCGTCGACGGTGAACCGGTCGCCCGGACCGGCGATCGTGGTGGCTTCGCGTTCCTCGATGATGGCCGGGCCGTCTGCCCGCATGCCCGGCCGCAGCAGGCCGCGATCGTACACCGGCACCTCGACGAATCCGCCGGTCTCCGGAAAGTAGACCGGCCGCTTCCCGCGCAGGGCGGCGGTCGCGTCGGCGGCGCCGGCCGCGCCGGTTCGCAGCCGCACGTCCGGCCGCGGACCGGCCACGCTCAGGCGCCAGTTGAGCGCCTGGATCGGGCGATCGGCGAGGAAGATGCCGTAGCGGCGGCGGTACTCGGCCTCGAACGCCTTGGCCAATCCCGCGGCGACCTCGGGACCGAGCGGCCCGTCCGGCACGGGGACCTCGATGTCGTGGAACTGGCCGAGGAGGCGCATCTCCGCGCGCCGCTCGCGCACGACGGAGCCGGGCGCGATGCCGGCGTCTCTCAGCGCCGCGAGACCCTGCGCCTCCATCTCGGCGTACAGCGCAGTCACACGATCCCACGGCAGACCGTCGAGGGGGCCGGGCAGGGAGTGCACCAACTCCACGCTGACCGGCGCGACGAGGAGTCCGAGCGCGGAGGCCACACCTGAGGCCGGCGGGACGATGACGTCGGACATGCCCAGGATGCGCGCGACCCGCCCGGCGTGCGACGGGCCCGCGCCGCCGAAGGCGATCAGCGCGAACCGCCGCGGGTCCTGGCCGCGTTCGATCAGATAGACCCGCGCCGCGGCCGCCATGCTCTCGACGACGATCTGGTGGATGCCCCAGGCCGTGCCGACCGCGTCGAGACGCAGCGGCGCGCCGAGACGCTCCAGCGCCCCGATCGCCGCCGCTCTGTCGAGCGGCATCGTCCCGCCGAGGAACGACGCTTCATTAAAATACCCGAGCGCCAGGCAGGCGTCGGTCACCGTCGGCGTCTGGCCGCCCCGGCCGTAGCAGGCCGGGCCCGGCTCCGCGCCGGCGCTGTGCGGCCCCACCTTGAGCAGCCCGAGCGAGTCGATCCAGGCGATCGATCCGCCGCCGGCGCCGATCTCCATCATGTCGACCGTCGGCACGGTCACGGGCAATCCGGAGCCGCGCTTGAAGCGGTGGACGCGCGCGACCTCCATCTCCGGCGCGATGGCCGGCCGGCCGTCGCGGATGAGGCAGATCTTGGCGGTCGTGCCGCCCATGTCGAAGCCGACGAGGTCGCGGAGCCCGAGCGCCCCGCCGAAGAACGCGGACACGAGCGCGCCGCCGGCCGGGCCGGACTCCAGGAGGCGGATCGGAAAGCGCCGCGCCGTCTCGGGCGACGCGGCGCCGCCTGTGGACTGCATCAAGGTGAACCGGCCGGTGAACCCGTGCTCGCCGAGCGTCGATTCGAGGCGGCCGACGTATCGATCGAGCAACGGCTGGACGTAGGCGTTGCAGACGGTCGTGCACGTGCGCTCGAACTCGCGAATCTCCGGGACGACCTCGCTCGACAGCGACACGGCCAGCCCCGGGGCCGCCTTCCGAATCGCCGCGAGCGCGGCCTGTTCGTTCGCGGGGTTGCGGTACGCATGGAGGAACGCGACGGCGACCGCTTCGATGCCGGCGGCGGCGAGCCGCTCGGCGACGCGCCGGACCGCCTCCCTGTCGAGCAGCTCCAGCACCTCGCCGTCGGCCGCGATCCGTTCGTCAATCTCGAGACGGTCTCGGCGCCGGACCAGCGGGTCGGGAAAGCGCAGGAACAGGTCGTAGATGTCGTACCGCTGCTCCTTGCCCATCTCGAGAATGTCGCGGAAGCCGCGGGTGGTCAGCAGCGCGGTGCGCGCGCCGCGGCGCTCGATGATCGCGTTCGTGACGAGGGTCGTACCGTGGATGAGCGCGGCCACCTCGCGGAGCGGCACGCCCGCCTCGCCGCACAGTTCGAGCAGGCCGGCAAGGGCGGCGCGGGCGGGATCCTCGGGCGTCGTGAGTATCTTGTGGAGGCGCAGCTCGCCGGTCGTCTCGTTGAGCAGCACCAGGTCGGTGAAGGTGCCCCCGATGTCCAATCCGACACGGTACGAGCCGCGCGCGGAGCGCGGCGCGGCCGTCATTGGTAAGGCTGTTCGTTGCCGCCGGGCGAGGCGCCTGCGGCCCGCCCCGGTTGACCCTTGGTTAGGATCGCGGCGGCCCGACCAGCGTAACGGCGTCGGGGCCCCGAAGCGTAAGCACCATAGCGTTGAGCGCATCCCGTCCAAGTAGCGCCGTGGCGCCGAGGCCGATCGCTTTGAGCACCACCATGCGGCCGGCCACCTCGATTTCCACGATGTAGGCTGGGACGATCCGGGGAGTTCCGTCGAAGCCGGCCACAATCATCCCGCCTGCCGAGGGCAATCGTAACTGTGCCGGCAACGTCGCGGGAAGCGCGGTCAACGCGGCGCCCGTATCGACGAGTGCCGCGACCAAGACGGAGGTGGGCGTTCCCGGGCGGCGGATGCCGACGGGCAGCACGGGGGCGGGAGGCCGGTACGATCGCGCGTAGGGATACTCGAGCATTAGGGGCTGACGATTTGTGGCGAGTGGAAGTGGAAGACCGGCTCTGGATCGACACACAACGGCATGAAGATGGATCGCACTCCGATTGTGGCGAACACGCGCCGCGCCAGCGCGTCGAAGTTCTCGTCGTGATCGATGACCCGCTTATTCAGAATCGCGAGATGCTCGCCGCGGTAGCGTCGCAAGAGGTTGGGCTTATGCGCTTCGTACCAGGTCATGTCCGCTTCGAGCGGCCGCAGCGCCGCGAGACCGTCGTCGCCGGCCGAGCGCGAAAGGGTTTCAATCACGAGGTCGGTGAGCGTCATTCCTCTCAGCGCCGCCCGCGCCTTGAGATCTCGGACCAGGGTTTTGGGGATATCGCGCAGATAGAGCGTGGTGTTGTCGAGCGGCTTCTTCATCGCGAAATCTCCGCTGTTAATATGCTAACAGTCCTATCATACTATGTGAACAGATCTACGCAAGAGGGATCCTTCGGCAGGTCGCGCCAGAGCGCCCCGGGCTCTCTAGGGATCTGCGTCGATTCCGGAAGCGCCGTCGTTCTGCGCTTTGGTCTGGTCTGGCCGGACGCTCCGCCGCTGCACAAAGCCGATGTAGTCGAGATCCTGCGCCGGGACGCCGAGCTGGCGGAGGATCGCCATCGCCTGCGCGCGGTGGTGCACGTCGTGGAGCAGCAACTGCGTGGCGATGTCGGCCTTGGTCGCGGTCACGGTGACGACACGATCAGGCCACCGGATCTCGGAGGTTACCTCACGGTCCCAATCGGTGGTTCGGTCGAGCACGGCCTGCACACGCCGCATCTGCGGCTCCCACACCGCCTCGAGGTCCGAGAACGCCGGCTGCCGGGTCTCTCCGATCGGCCATTCGGCCACCGGTGGGAGCGGGCCCCCCTCGAGCCGGGCGGTCAGGTAAAACTCCGTCCCGGCGATCTCGAGCAGGGTCGCCTGCAGGGTGGCGAGGCCGAACGGGTATGGCCGGATGTACTGCGCGTGCGTAAGCGGCCGCACCCAATCGAAGAGGCGCCGGCGGGCCTGCAGCTGCACGCCGTAGACGCGGGCCGGATCGATTGCGGGTGTGGTCATCGCCGCGGGGTGCGCGATCGGGCTAGCCGCGCGGTGCCTTGTCTTTCGGATATTCCTCCCGCCGCGCCACGAAACTGATGTAGTCGAGGTTCTGGGCCTCGACGCCCAACTGCCGCAGCATCGCCATCACCTGGGCGCGGTGATGTACTTCGTGCATGAGCATCTGTGTGGCGATGTCGGCCTTACTCGCCGTCTGGACCACGACCTCGTCACCCTGCTCGAACCGGCGGGTCAGCGTCGCGTTCCAGTCGGTGATCCCAGCGAGCGTGGCGCGCGTCTGCGGTGCCTGGGCGGTCCAGACTTTCTCGAGGTCCGCGAAGGCGGGCTGCCGGGTTTCCCCGACCGGGAAGGTGTCGGGAAGGGGCGGCGGCGGCAGGGGCTCTCCCCGCAGCCTCATGCTGTAGAGCAGTTCGACCCTCGCGATTTCGACGAGCGTCGCGCGGAGCGTGCCCATCCCGAACGGGAACCGCTGCGTGTACTGCTCCGGGCTCAACGGCCGGACCCAACCGAACAGGCGCTGGCGGGCCTGGGTCAAGACGTCGTAAACGTGCGCGTATTCCATCACAGCACCCCCGTGCTAACGAGTCGGCGTCCGCACGTCCGGGAGCGCCGTCTAGCCGATGACCGAGCGAACGACGTCCTCGACCGGTCCATGCCGTCCGACGAACGTGGGCGTGTCGCGCAGCGTGTACGGCCGCGCCGCGGTGCTGCGGAGGACGGTGACGAGCTCGGAGAACCGCACGAGATCGTCGGTCTCGTAGCCCACCACGAACTCCCAGTCCGAGAGGCCGGTGCAGTAGAGCAGCAACTGCTCGATGTCTTCGAAGCGGTGTCCCAGCCGCGCGTGTTCGGTCATCATCGCCCGGCGGTCGTCCGCGGACAGTTGATACCATTCGTGGGTTTTACTAAATGGATAGACGACAAGGAACCGCCGCCGCTCGCCGGGGACCCGGACGCTTGTGCCGTCGCGTCCCGTGTACTGCGACGGCCGCACGAATCCCCACAGCGACCAGGTGAGCTCGAGCGTCGTGCGGGAGAGCATCGCGGCGCCGCGATGGAACGCTTCGGGGTCCGCGGCCGCAAGCCAAAACCCGAGGTCGACGTCGCTGCGCAGTCCCTGGAGGTTGTACGCGTAGAGCCCCGCGATGCCGTCCGACCGGGCCGCGGCATTGGCCGCGGCGGAGACCGCCTGGGCCGCCGCGGGCGTCCGGTGATCGGACGGGACTCGAAAGAACAAGAAACCGTGGACGTGAGGGACGTCGGGCATGCGCTGCTCCTTCAAAACGCGACGAACGCCGCGGACAGTTCGGTCACGCGATCGAGGATCTCCTGGGGCACCTCGAGATCGACGGACTTCAGATTCTCCTCCTGTTGCGCGACGCTCGTCGCGCCGACCAACGCGCTCGTGATGCCCGGACGGCGCATCACCCAGGCGAGCGTGAGCTGCGCGACGGTGCAGCCGATCTCGGAGGCGAGGCCGGCCATGTCCTGCGCCAGACGAAGATTCTGCTCTTTGAGGAGGCGTTGCGCGAACTGCGGCTGCGTGAGCGCGCGCGACCCCTGCGGCGGCGGCGACCCCGGCTTGTACTTGCCCGTGAGCACGCCGCCCGCCAGCGGGAAGTAGGCGAGAATGCCGACGCCTTCCGCCAGACAGAACGGCACGAGCTCGGTTTCGATGCGGCGGTCGGCCGGCGAGTAGGCCGGCTGCACCGAGTCATACCGCACGAATCCGTGACGGTCGCTGGTCCAGAGCGCGCGGCAGGCCTGCCACGCGGCGTAGTTGGAACATCCGATGTACCGGACCTTGCCCGCGCGGGCGAGATTGTCGAGCGTCCGGAGGGTCTCCTCGAGCGGCGTCCGGGCGTCCCAGGTGTGGATCTGGTACAGGTCGATGTAGTCCGTCGCCAGCCGGGCCAGGCTGCGCTCGCACTCGCGCATGATGTGATCGCGGGACGCGCCTTGGTCATTGGGGCCGTCGCCGATCTTGCCCGCGCACTTGGTCGCGAGCACGACCTGATCGCGCCGGTCCCGGATCGCCTTGCCGATGATCCGCTCGGAGTTGGTGTTGGTGTAGATGTTGGCGGTGTCGACGAGATTCAGGCCGTGGTCGAGCGCGTGGTGGATAATCGCGATCGAGGTGGCCTCATCGGCCCGGCCGCCGAAGGCGTTCGTGCCGAGCGCATACGCCGAGACGTTGAGGCCGGACCGGCCGAGCTGACGGTAGAGCATCGCCGACACCTCCGTTTCCTAAGACATTGGCGGCCGTCTGCGCGGGCGCCTTCCGCTGCAGACCCGGCCGCGGGCGATCATGTAATTGAAGCGCCGGCGGAGTCGAACAGCGCGGCACGGACCGCCCCGAGCAGCGCGGGTTGCGGATGGACGACAAGCCGCACCGGAATGCGCGCCAGCAGATCAGCCAGCCGCCCCTTCCGGCGGAACGCCTGCATGAAGCGGCCGTCCGTCAGCGCTCCCGCGATCTTGGGCGGGATGCCTCCGGCGAGATAGACGCCGCCGGTGGCCAAGACCTTCACGGCCAGGTTGCCGGCTTCCGCCCCGAGGATGTCAATGAACAGATCCAGCGTCGCCGCGGCGATCGGGCACGGACGGCCGCGGTCGAGCGCGGCGCCGACGATGACCGGCGCCGGATCGTCCGCGGCCGCGAGCCGCTCGGCCAGCCACGCGGGCTCGGTCTCGCCGCGCGCCCGGAGAAACGCGTAGAGGTGCGGGATGCCCATGCCGGAGCAGACCCACTCGACGCTCACGTGCGGCACCGTCCGTCGCATGTACGTGAGCAGCTCGGCGGCGAGGTCGGTGGGCGGGGCAAAGTCGCTGTGGCCGCCTTCGGAGGGGTACGCGCGGTAGCGCGCGCCGTCCCATGCCAGGAACGCCTCGCCGAGTCCGGTGCCGGGCGCGATGACGCCGATCGTCCCGTCGCGCGCGGCCGTCCCTCGATTGATGGTGCGGACGTCGCGCGGGCCGAGGACGGGCACCGCTAAGGCGGTGGCGACGATGTCGTTCAGCAGGCGGGCGGAGCGCAGGCGCAGCGCCCGGCGCAGTCCCGACTCCGAGATGCGCCAGGGGAGGTTCGTGATCTTGGCGCGGCCCGCGACCACCGGTCCCGCGACGCCGAAGACGGCACGTGTGGGGCGGGCGCCGGTCTGGCGCAGGTATGCCGCGGCGATGGCTTCCAGGGTTGGGAACGACGCGCTCGGAAAGCTCGCGGGTTCGACGAGACGAATCGGCGCGCGGCGCCGGCCCGCCCGCGCGCCGCTCCCGGGGGGCGCCTCGCACAGGGCCAGCCGCGTCTTCGTACCGCCGGCGTCACCCACCAACAACAGTTCGCCTCGGGCCATGCCGTCCGCTCCGTCGCGGACACGTCACGGTCCTGCAAAGGGCCGCGGCGTCCGCAGGGACTCCCTCCGGGTACCGCGAAACATCGTCGCCACTCCTGGCGTAGGGACGGGTAACAGGGGGAAGGTGCGCGTCCGCCGTGTTTGGCAGACGCGCCTTGGGGACGTCAATACCAAGGGGGCACGGAATGGCCGATCGCGACGTTTCGCAGCTGGTGAGGGAATTCCAGACCGGCAGGCTCACCCGCCGGCAGGTTGTGACCCGGATGATGGAAGTGGGGCTCAGTATCTCCGCGGTGTGGGCGGTGCTCGACCGGGCGACCGTGCGTCCCGCGCGCGCGGCCGCGGCCGGCCGCGGATCGCAAGGCACGCTGAGGCTGCTCTACTGGCAGGCGCCCACGATCGTCAACCCGCACCTGGCACAGGGGACCAAAGACTTCCACGCGTCGCGTCCGGTCCTCGAACCCTTGCTCACCGTGGACGCCGCGGGCCGCTTCACGGCGGTGCTGGCCGCGGAGGTACCCTCGCGGCAGAACGGCGGAATTTCGGCGGACGGCCGCTCCGTGACCTACAAACTCAAGCAGGGCGTGAGATGGGCGGACGGACGCAATTTCACATCCGACGACGTCGTGTTCACGTTCCAGTTCGTCCAGAACAAGCAGACCGCGGCCACGACGTACGGATACTACACGACGGTTCAAAAAGTCGAGCCGGTCGACACCCATACGGTGAAAATCACGTTCAAGACCCAGACGCCGGCCTGGTACGCGCCGTTCGTCGGGGAAGACGGCGTCATCCTTCCCCGCCACGCGCTCGACGCCTACGTCGGGTCGAACGCCCGCAACGCGCCGTTCAATCTGAAATCGTTCGGGACCGGGCCGTATAAGGTGGAGACGTTCCGGCCCGGCGACCTCGTGGTCTATTCGATCAACGAGTACTACCGCGATCCGAACAAGCCGGCGTTCAGCCAGGTGCAGATGAAAGGCGGCGGTGATGCGACGTCGGCGGCGCGCGCCGTGCTTGAGACCGGCGAATACGATTACGCGTGGAACATGCAGGTCGAATGGCCGGTGCTCGAGCACATGCTGGCGGCCAACAAAGGCACCGTCCTCACCGAGCTCGGCGGCGGCGTGGAGCAGATCTTCTGCAATCAGACCGATCCCAACAAAGACGTCGACGGCCAGCGTTCGTCGGTCAAAGCCCCGCATCCGTTCCTCACGGACGTCAAGGTGCGGCAGGCGTTCGCCCTGGCCATCGATCGGATGACCATGGCGAAGCAGCTGTACGGCGTCGAGGGCGACGCCACCCCGAACGTGCTCACCACGCCGTCCTCGCTGGCGTCCAAGACGACGAAGATCGCCTTCGACATCGAGCGCGCGAACCGGCTGCTCGACGAGGCCGGCTGGAAGCGAGGGCCGGATGGGATTCGCGAGAAGGGCGGCGTGAAGCTCCAGGCCTCGTACTCGACCAGCGTGAACACGCTGCGCCAAAAGGAGCAGCAGATCGTGAAGGACGGCTTCTCCAAGATCGGCGCGGCGGCGACGCTCCAGTCGGTGGACGCCGGGGTCTTTTTCAGCAGCTCGCCAGGCAACAACGACACGTACGCGCATTTCTACCGCGACCTGGAGATGTTCACGTCGACGTTCGGCTCCCCGTTCCCGCTGCAGTACATGGGGCGGTTCTACAGCGGCGACCCGAGCAAAGACCTCGCGCAGAAAGAAAACAACTGGTCGGGCCTCAACATCTGCCGGTGGGTCAACAAGGAATACAACGCCTTGTATGAAGCGGCGCAGCAGGAGCTCGACCCGCAGAAGAACGCCGCGCTGTGGATGAAGATGAACGACATGGTCGTCGACCAGGGCATCTCGATTCCGCTCATCGACCGCAAGATCGTCTCCGTCCGTTCCAACAAGCTCGACGTGGGCAAGAACATGAGCCCGTTCGACAGCGAGACGCGCAACATCGCGGACTGGCGGCGCAAGGCGTAGGGAGGGGGACGGCATGCGGAGCGACGATATCCGGAAGCTCGTCACGGAGTTCCGCGGCCACCGGCTGACGCGACGGCAGGTCGTGACGCGGATGGGCGAACTCGGCCTGTCGTTGGGCGCCATCTGGACGGTGCTCGATCGCGCGACGGCGCTGCCCGCGCGCGCGGCCGCGGCCGGCCGCGGCTCGCAGGGGACGCTCAAGCTGCTCTACTGGCAGGCGCCCACGATCGTCAACCCGCACCTCGCCAACGGCACCAAGGACTTTCACGCGTCCCGCATCGTCCTCGAGCCGCTGCTGACCGTCGACGCCCAGGGCAACTTCGCGCCCGTCCTCGCCGCGGCGGTGCCGAGCCGTCAGAACGGCGGGATCGCCGCGGACGGCCGCTCGGTGACCTACAAACTGAAGCAGGGCGTCAAGTGGGCGGACGGGCGGCTCTTCTCATCCGACGACGTGGTCTTCACGTACCAATACGTGATCAACAAGCAGACCGCCACCACGAGCTACTTCCAGTACCGGAATATCGCGAAGGTGGAGCCTCTCGACGCACACACGGTGCGGATCACGTTCAAGGATCCCACGCCGTTCTGGTTCCTCCCGTTCGTCGGCGGCTACGGGATGATTCTGCCCCGGCACGCGCTGGACGCCTACATCGGGTCGAACTCCCGCAACGCGCCGTTCAACCTGAAGGCGTTCGGAACGGGGCCGTACAAGGTCGAGACGTTCCGGCCGGGCGACCTCGTCGTCTACTCGATCAACGAGTACTACCGCGAGCCGAATAAGCCGGCGTTCAGCCAGGTCCAGATGAAGGGCGGCGGCGACGCGACGTCCGCGGCGCGCGCGGTGCTGGAGACCGGCGAGTACGACTACGCGTGGAACATGCAGGTGGAATGGCCGGTGCTCGAGCACATGGTCGCGGGCGGCAAGGGCAGCGTCCTCACGGCGCCCGGCGGCGGCGTCGAGGCACTGTACCTCAACCACACCGATCCGAACAAGGAGGTCGACGGCCAGCGCTCGTCGCTCAAGGCGCCGCACCCCTTCCTGTCGGACCTGAAGGTGCGCCAGGCGCTCGCGCTCGCGTCGGACCGGGGCACCATCGCCAAGGAGTTGTACGGCGAGGAGGGCGACGCCTCGCCGAACCTGCTCACGACGCCGCGCACATACTACTCGAAGAACACGAAGGTGACGTTCAGCATCGAGCAGGCCAGCCGGCTGCTCGACGAGGGGGGCTGGACGCGCGGCCCCGACGGCATTCGCCAGAAGAACGGCATGAAGCTGCAGATGACCTACGTCACGAGCGTGAACAGCCTCCGGCAGAAAGAGCAACAGGTCATCAAGGACGCGTTTGCCAAGATCGGCGCGGCGGCGACACTGCAGTCGGTGGACGCCGGCGTCTTCTTCAGCAGCTCGCCGGGGAACAACGACACAATCGCGCACTTCTACCGCGACATCGAGATGTTCACGGACACCTTCTCGCTCGCGCCGATCGCCTACATGGAGCAGTTCTACAGCGGCGACCCGATGCGGGACATCGCGCAGAAAGAGAACAGCTGGTCTGGCCAAAACCTCTGCCGCTGGCAGAACAAGGAGTACAGCGCGGTCTACGACCAGGCCGTCAAGGAACTCGACCCGCAGAAGAACGCGCAGCTCTGGATGAAGGCCAATGACATCGCGGTCGAGCAGGTGGCGGCGATTCCGCTGATCGACCGGAAGATCGTGTCGGTCCGGTCCAAGACGCTGGACACGGCCGGCAACATGAGCGCCTTCGACCCCGAGACCCGCAACATCGCCGACTGGCGGCGTACCGGGTAAAAGCCGCTGAGGCCCGGCGGCGCGGCTCCGCCGTCGCCGGGCCGGCGCTCACCCACACCCGGGCGATGGCGCGCGGGACGCGATGACGAGGTACATCCTCCACCGGCTGCTCACCGCCGTGCCCACGCTGGTCATCATCAGCATGGTGATCTTCGGCATTCTCGCGCTGGCGCCCGGCGATCCGTTGGGCCAGCTCGCCGCCAACCCCGACGTGCCGCCGGAAGTGCGGCAGAACATCCTCCATCAAATGGGGCTCGACCAGCCGATCCCGATCCGGTACGCGAAGTGGGCGATGTCGTGGGCCACCGGCAACTGGGGGTACTCGTTCGCGAGCCACATCTCCGTGGCGCGCCTCCTGCTGCAGCGGCTGCCCACCGACCTGTGGGTTATCGGCAGCGGGTACCTCATCGCGGTGATGATCGCGATCCCGGTCGGCGTGCTCTCCGCCGTCAAACAGTACTCGCTGCTCGACCAGGTCGCCACGACGTCGGCGTTCATCGGCTACTCGCTGCCCACGTTCTTCACCGGCGTCCTGATGATCATCATCTTCAGCGTGCGCCTGCACTGGCTGCCCTTCATCTATAACGTGCAGGTGCGCGACCCCGTGCGCATGCTCCAGCAGGCCATCATGCCCGTCGCCGTGCTCGCGCTGTTCCAGTCCGCGGTGCTGACGCGGTTCGTCCGCTCGTCGATGCTCGACAACGTCGGGCAGGACTACGTGCGCACCGCCCGGGCGAAAGGGCTGGCACAGCACCGCGTCATCATCCGGCACGTGCTGCGGAACGGCCTGATCCCGATCGTGACGCTGATCGCCCTGCAGCTGCCCACGGTGTTCACGGGCGCCGTCGTCACCGAGCAGATCTTCCGCGTGCCGGGAGTCGGCTCGCTGCTCATCGCGTCGATCCAGAACAGCGACACGCCGGTGGTGATGGCGATCGCGTTCGTCGCCGCGATCCTGGTCGTGCTGCTCAACATCGCCGCCGACGTCGTCTACGGCGCGCTCGATCCGCGCATCCGCTATGGTTAGCACGCGCTCCGACCGCGTCGCCCAGCTCGGCCCCATCGCCGGCCGCCGCGCCGCGTTCGAGCGGCCGCGCTACGCGCGGACGCTGTGGGGCGACGCCTGGCGGCGGTTCCGGAAGCACCGGCTCGCGATGGCGGGAGCGGCGATGTTCCTGTTCCTGACGGTCGGGTCCATCGTCGGGCCGTTCGTGTACCGCGTGCCGATCAACGCGCTTAACTTCGGCGCGTCGATGGTGCCGCCGAGCGCCGCGCACCCGTTCGGGACCAACGACCTCGGCCAGGACATGCTGGCGCGGATCATGTACGGCGGGCGCATTTCGATCGCGGTCGGCTTCGCCGCGATGCTGATGTCCGTGACGCTCGGCGTGCTCATGGGGGCGACCGCGGGCTTCTTCGGCCGGACGATCGATCTCGTGCTGATGCGGATCACCGACGTGTTTCTCTCGCTGCCGGCGCTGCCGCTGCTGCTGCTGACCATCTATCTGTTTCGAGAGCCGATCACCCGGGCACTGGGGCCGCAGCTCGGCATCTTCTGGCTGATCGTCGGCGTGATCGGCGGTCTCAACTGGATGCCGACCGCGCGGCTCGTCCGGGCCGGCTTCCTCGCCGTGAAGGAGAAGGAGTTCATCGAGGCCGCCCGGAGCGTCGGCGTGGGGCCGGTCAAGCAGATCTTCCGGCACATCATGCCGAACGTGCTGAGCCCCGTCATCGTCTCCGGGACGCTCTCCGTCGGCGCGGCGATCATCACCGAATCGACCCTGTCGTTCCTCGGCCTGGGGTTCCCGCCCGACGTCCCCACCTGGGGCCGGCTGCTCTTCGACGCCCAGAACTACCTCGATCTCGCGCCGCACATGGCGCTCTTTCCGGGCCTCATGATCTGTCTCGCCGTCCTCTCGATCAACTACGTCGGCGACGGCCTCCGGGACGCGCTGGACCCGACCCGCGTGTTCTGACGCGGCGCGCCGGCCCGCGCCGCCTGCGGCGGTCCGATGCGTGCGAGGAGGAGGACGCGTCCCCTTCCGCCGAAACAGGCCTCCGACATTCCCAACCGTCTGCGCAAACGTTCTCCGGAGGTGCACCGATGACCAGTTCTGCAGGCTCGGGCCGCTCCCGCGTCACCCTCACCGCGATCAAGGCGGACGTCGGCAGCATCGCCGGCCACACCCAGCCCAGCGTGGAGATGCTGCAGGTCGCCTCGCAGATGCTGGAGGCCCGCCGCAGCTCGTCCCTCATCGACTTCCGCGTGACGCATACCGGCGACGACATCTGTCTTTTGATGACGCACCGCCGCGGCGCCGGCTCGGAAGAGATCCACCGCCTGGCGTTCGACGTGTTCATGGCCGCCGGCTCGATCGCGGAGCGGCAGGGCCTCTACGGAGCGAAGCAGGACCTCCTGAAGAGCGAGTTTTCCGGCAACGTGCAGGGCATGGGGCCAGGCGTCGCGGAGATGGACATCACGGAGCGGGCGGCCGAGCCGTTCATGGTGCTGACGGCCGACAAGACCGAGCCCGGCGCGTTCAACCTGCTGCTGTACCTGACGTTCTGCGATCCGATGTACTGCTCGGGCCTGCTGCTCAGCCCGGACATCGGCAAGGGATTCACCTTCACGATCGTGGACGTGAACCACACCGAGGCGGAGCGGGAGATCACGCTGCGCGCGCCCGAGGACCTGTACGACATGGCGACCCTGCTGCGGGACACCGGCCGGTTCGTCGTCAAGAGCATTCATTCGCGGGCGCATCCGGAGGAGCAGGCGGCGGCGCTCTCGACGACGCGGTTGAAGCACATCGCCGGCAAGTACGTCGGGAAGGACGATCCGGTGGCGATCGTGCGCACGCAGCGGATCTTTCCGGCAACGGAGGAGTTCGGTCTGGCGTTCAGCAAGGTCCCGTTCGTCGCGGGCGACACGCGCGGCAGCCACAACATGCCGCTGGCGCCGGTGCCGATCAACACGGACTCGAGCATCTTCTACTGTCTGCCGATGGTCTCGGCGGCGGGTTACTCGGTGCGCGACGGGGCGCTCACGGGGCCGGTGGACCTCTTCAAGAACCCGGTGTGGGACGTCTTCCGGAACAAGGCCGTGGAGAAGGGGGCCGAAATCCGCGCGCAGGGCTTCTTCAACCCGGCGATGCTCGGCATGGAAGAGCTCGAGTACGGCGGGATCATGGAGCGTCTCAAGAGCTTGGATGGACGCTTCGTGCTGAACGGCCACGCGCCGGAGGCGCGGACGGTCAAACCCCGCAGTTAGTTAAGGACGGGTCATGACGACGCCGGACCCGGGCTGTCCCCGGGTCCGGCGAGTTTTTCCCCGGCAGGAGTCCCGGCCGGGCTCCCGAATACCCGCCCCCGCGGCTTTACACCTGAGATCGCGCCTTTCGTCGGAGGAGTCGATGTCGCTGCGAGCGGCCGCCTTGACGGTTGCGGTCCTTCTCGCCTGGCCTCTGTCATCCTCGGCTCAGGCGGCCTCGCCACATCTGATCATCGCCGACGTTGATGTGGCGCGCGAGGCACCCCCTCAGATCCAAAACGATCTGCTGCTGCTCCCGGCCGACCTAGTGGCCCAGGCGTTCGGGGCGACGGCTGTTTGGGACGCCGCCGCGCGAACCTTGACCCTCACAGGCGCCGCGGGCACGCTCGTCCATCTCGTCGCGGGACAGGCCCGCGCGGAGGTGGATGGGACCTGGCGCGACCTCCCGGCAACGCCCGTGGTGCGCGACGGCACGCTGTGGGCGCCGGCCGTGGCGCTGCTCCGGGCCCTGGGCGCGTATGTCGTCGACGCGGACGACTCCGGCTCCGCGGCCGGGGGGCAGGGCGGACACACCCAGCTCGCGCTCGCGCAGGTCACGAACGTTGCGTGGCGCGCGGACGGCGCGGGGCTCGCGGTGCGCGTGTCGGCGACCGGTCCGGTGCATGTCGACGCGCACCTCCTGCACCAACCTGAACGGCTCGTGGTCGATCTCGGGGGTGCCGTCGCCCGGTTGGCCGGCGCGTCACAGGACATCGGCGTGGCCGGCGTCGTGCGGGTGCGCGGTGGGCAGTTTCAGCTCCGTCCCTTCATCACCCGCATCGTCTTCGATCTGGACCACGCCATGAAGTTCACGGTCGCATCCCGCCCGGGCGAGATCGCGCTGGCGTTCGGCGACGTCGCCTCCGCTCCCGCGGCCCAGGGTGCGCCGGTCCGGGCCGTTCCTGCGCCGAACCCGCCGGTGACGGCCGCATCGCCGCCGACGCCCGTCACGACCCCGACTCCGCGGGGCGGCACGGCGACGGCCCCGTCCGGAGCGTCACCGCCCGCCCAACCGTCTGCGCCGGCCGCACCGGGCGTGGCCGCGCCGCACGATACCCCGGCGGATCCCTCGGGCGTGGCGCCGGAGCCGCTGGCGGTGCCGCCGCTCCCGGAGTTTGTCGACCGGCCGGGGGCGTTCCACGTCCAGACGGTCGCCTACGACGATCAGGGTCACGCCGGCCGCATCACCATTCAGGCGTCTCAACGCGTGACGTACGCGCTGCATCGGTTTGTCTATCCCGAGCGGCTTGCGATCGACATCACGGGGGGCGTGTACCTGGCGCGGCGCCATGACATCGAAATCGGCAGCGAGACCGTCCGCAACGTCGTGGTCTCGCAGTTTCAGTTGAAGCCGAACCTGGCCCGCGTGCTCGTGCACCTGAATCACGCCATGCCGTACAGCGCGGCCGTCACCGACGGGGGCCGCACGCTCGTCGTGACGCTCGGCAATCCCGGCCGGCGCCTCGCCCGAGGCTCCGCGGTGATCATCGACCCGGGGCACGGCGGCGCGGACGGGGGCGCGGTCGGCCCCTCGGGCCTGCGGGAGGCCGACGTCGCGCTCGCGATCGCGCGGTTGGTGCGGGACGCGCTGGCCGGACAAGGCATCCCGGCCGTGATGACGCGGAATGACGACGCGACCGTCCCGCTCGAGGAACGGCCCGACCTCGCGCAGCGAAACGGCGGCGTCGTGTTCGTGAGCATCCACGTGAACGCCAGCCGGAGCGCCGGCTCCGCGGGAACGGAGACGTACTACAAGACGCCGGACAGCCAGGCGCTGGCGAGGGTGGTGCAGTCGGAGGTGACCCAGGCGCTCGGCGAACCCGACCGCGGCGTCCGTACCGCGGACTTCTACGTTCTGGCCAACACGCCGATGCCGTCGGTGCTCGTCGAGACCGCGTTCATCACCAACCCGTCGGAAGAGGCCATGCTGCGCGATCCCGCCGTTCAGCGGCGGATCGCGGATGCGATCGCGCGCGCGGTCGCCAAATACCTCGCCGCGCAGCGCCAGCCCGCCGCGCCCTAAGCGGCGCCGATCCCCCGAAGCGGGCGGAGCGAAGGAAGCCTCCGCCGGCTGCGCGAAGGCACACAGTCATGGCACGCCGCGACGGCCGTAAGGAGGATCAGCTCCGCGCCCTCACCCTCACGCGGCGATACACCAAGTTCGCCGAAGGCTCCGTACTCGTCCAACTCGGAGAGACGCGCGTCCTCTGCACCGCGTCCGTGGAAGAGCGCGTCCCGCCGTTCCTCCGCGGCAGCGGCCAGGGCTGGGTCACCGCGGAATATGGGATGCTGCCAAGGTCGACCCAGGAGCGCAGTCCCCGCGGCGACCGCACCGGCGGCAGGGTCCACGAGATCCAGCGCCTGATCGGCCGCTCGCTGCGGGCTGTCGTCGAGTTGGACAAACTCGGCGAGCGTTCGGTGACGCTCGACTGCGACGTGCTCCAGGCGGACGGTGGAACGCGCACCGCGGCGATCACCGGCGCGTTCGTCGCGCTGGTCGACGCGCTCACGCTGCTCCGGCGCACCGGCGCGATCCAGCGCGTGCCCATCCGAGAATTTCTCGCCGCGACCAGCGTCGGGATCGTCGAGGGCACCCCGATGCTGGATCTCACCTACGAAGAGGACTCGCGGGCGCGGGTGGACATGAACGTCGTCATGACGGAATCCGGGAAATTCGTGGAACTCCAGGGCACCGGCGAAGGCGGTCCGTTTACCAAGGCGGAGGCTGCCTCGCTCATGCAGCTTGCCGAACGCGGCATCGTGACCCTGATCGCGCGGCAGCGCGACGCCCTCGCCGACGTGCTGACCGCGTTGTGACGTGACCGGCCGCACACCGGCCGGTCCGCGCGGCCGGCCGCGCCTTGTGCTGGCCACGCGCAATCCCGGGAAGGTTCGCGAGATCACCGCGATCTACGCCGGCCTCGCCGCGCGTCTCTCGGGTCTCGAGGACTGGCCGGCGATCGGCGAGCTCCCGGAAGACGGCGATACTTACGCCGAGAACGCGGCGAGCAAAGCGCTGGCCGTCGCGCGGGCCACGGGACTGCCGGCGCTGGCGGACGATTCCGGCGTGGAGATCGATGCCCTCGGCGGCGGACCCGGCGTGCGGTCTCGACGGCTCCTCGGCGAAGCGGCCTCGGATGCGGACCGCAACACCTACGTCCTGGAACAGCTCGCCGGGTTTCCACCGCCGCGGCGCACCGCGCGGTACCGCGCCGTGGTCGCCCTCGCAACCCCCAACGGGCGCGTGCAGACCTTCGAGGGCGTCTGTGAGGGCGCGATCGCCGAGCGCCCGCGGGGGACGGGCGGCTTCGGGTACGACCCGATCTTCGAGATCACCGGCGACGGACGGACCATGGCGGAGGTCCCGCCCGAAGTGAAGAACGAGATCAGCCATCGCGCCCGGGCGCTGCGCGCGGCCCGCTCCGCCGTGGCGCGCGCATTGAGCGGCGAGGGGCAGGAGGGCCTCGGGACCGGCGCTAATAGTGCTGAGGTTTCCCCGTCAGGAGGGAAGGACGCGTGAGCAAGTTCCTCACGTATTGGTCATTGGCGTTTGCGGTCTTCTTCATCTGGATCGTGTCGATTGCGGTCGCCATGGCCGATGTCAAGGACGAACTGCTCGACAAGATCTACAAACAATGGGTGGCCCGGGGAAAAGCACGACTGCGGCCGGCTAACCCCCTCGCGGGGCTGTCGGTCGCAGAGACCCTCTCGTCACCGGCGCGCACCGAAGCCCAGGAGTGGGTATACGGCGAGGTGTCCCGGATCGCCGCGTCCCTCGGGCTCGCGGTCAAGATCATTGTGCTGCAAGACTCGATGGACCATTTTCTCGTGCACTTCGCGCAGGGCCCGCGCCTCGTGACCTATCGCGTCGACAAGGCCTGGGTCGCGGACGCGCGCGCCGGCAAGGCGGACCAGTTGGAGCGGATCCGTCGTGCGGTCGAGCAATACCTGCGCGTGGAGTTTCTCGGCGAGAAACCGGCTCCTCCGCCGGCAGCGGCTCCGGCCGCACCCGCGGCAGCGGCCGCCGCAAAACCCGCGGGCGCCCCGTCTCCGCGGGGCGAAACGGCTGGAGCGCCAGCCGCCACAGCTCCGGCCACCGCGCCGGGCGTCGCCGCAACACCGGGTACCACTCCGGCGGCGGGGGCGGGTCCCGCCGCTCCGGGCGCCGCGCCCGGCGCCGAGATGAGCCGCGAAGAGAAAATCGCCGCGGCGAAGGCCAAAGCCGAGGCGATCAAGGCTCAGCGAGAGAGCGGCAAGCCGCCCGAGGGGAGCTCAGCCTAGAGGGTTTGTCTCGTCGCGCAGGAGCGTCCGCCGCGCGAGCGGTACGGGCGGTGCCCCGAGTCCGAGCAGCGCGTCGTGGAAGGCGCGGAGATTGAATCGCGCGCCCTCGCGCGCGCGGACGTCCTCCCGCAACCGCCGCATCATTAACTTCCCAAGCGTGTAGTTGAGGTATCCCGGGTCGAACGTGCCGCGCACGGCCTCCTTTTCGGCGGGCAGCGGCTCGAGGTAGGCGTGGTCCACGAAGAGGCGCGCCGCGTCTTCGACGCCGAGTCCCCGCGTGTGCATCTCGATCGCGGCGATGAACCGGACGTCACGGAGCAGCGCCTCCGACGCCTGCGCGATGCGCAGCGCCGTGTCCTGCGGCCGGAAGCCGCCCTCCACCATCAGCTGTTCGCAGTCGTGCGCCCAGCCCTCGACGAACGCGTAGCTGGTGAGCACCTGCCGCAGCGGGCGCGCGATCCCGCGGACGTGGAGAAAGTGCACGTAGTGTCCCGGATAGACCTCGTGAATCCCGACGTCGCGCAGCGTCGCGTAATCGAACTTGGTCAGCCATTCTTCCGTCTCCGCCGCGGTCCAGCCGGGCTCCGGCGGAGTGATGTAATAGAAGGAGTCCGACGACGGTTCGAACGGGCCCGCGGTATCCATCATCGCGAACGCCCACCGCAAAAACGGCGGGGTCGGTTCGACCCGGCACGGGACGTCCGACGGGATCGTCACGATGCCGCTTGATGCGACAAACGCCCGAAGCTCGTCGAGCACGCGGCCGGCCTCGTCGATGAGCCGGTCGGCCGCGGGGTGATCCGCCGCCTGCCGTTTGATGGCGTCACGGACCGCCATGCCGGGCGCCGCGATCTCGCACGCCGTGCGGAGCCGCTGGGTGTTCTCCGCGAGATCCCGCCGGCCGATCTCGAGGAGCCGGTCGAGGTCGAGGTCGATCATTTCCCCGAGGCGCAGCATGGTGCGAAAGCGCTCCTCGCCGATCGCGAACTCCGCCGTCGCGTGCGGGCGGAGGTCATCGGTGAGGTACTGGAGGAACCCGCGAAGGGACGACAGCGCCGCGGCGTTGGCGCGGTCGAAAGCGGCGCGCGTCTCGGCCAGGCCGGCCTGCACAGCGGCGGGCAGCTCGCCCTCATGATAGGTGACCGTGCCCCCGTAGACGTCGAGCGCCGTGTCCACGAACGGGCGCGGCACCGGGGGACGGAGCGTCGCCCTGGCCGCGGCCAGCACGCCGGGGATTTGCCGCAGGTGTTCCGTGAGCGCGGCGATCCGCCGCTCGAGCGGCGCGTAGTCGCGTTTCACGTAGTTGCTCACGTCGATTGCGCCGGAGTAGGCGAGGGGATTGCGCTCGAAGTCGCGCATCGACTCGAGCTCGAACAGTTCCTCGTCGATCGCGAGCCGCACGAGCGTCGCGTCGTGCCGCTCGTCGCGCCCGAGCGCCGCGTCGGGAATGGCGGCTGCCCGCTCGGCCTGACCGCGGAGCGCCGAGGCCCGGCCGGCGCGGCCGCGTTCGCTCACATCCGGCACCCGGCCGTCGTAATCGTGGAGGCCGAGGGAGGCGGCGAGCGTCGGGTGAGTCTCGTACAGAGAGGTCAGGAAGTCCTGAACGATCGCGGCGAGCGCATCCCCGGGCGACGGTGCAGTCATGGAACGCGGTTCACCGGACCGCGTCCCGATCCCTTGAGCTCACCCGCGCGACCCGGCGCGCGGCGCGGAGTCCGGCGGGGCGCGGTTTGTGCCGCGTCCCGGTTCGTGTTACGATCGTCCCGGCCGGGGCGTGGCGCAGCTTGGTAGCGCGCCTGCTTTGGGAGCAGGAGGTCGTCGGTTCAAGTCCGACCGCCCCGACCAGAAGGTCGTCCCCCAGGAAGCATCGCCCTCTTCGCCCGGAGGGGTAATGTGGCCCCGCACACCCAATACTAGATGAACACACCCCCTAGGCCGGGACGTATGTAGTGCCGGCGAGTGGACCGATGGGGCGAGGGAGGTCCGACCATGCGTGTCCCGCTCACACCGCTGGAGTTTAGGCGTCGGGCGGAGACGCTCTTCGGCGGTAAGGTCGGCGTCGTCGACGGCGAGAAGCGCTTCACGTACGCGGAGTTCGGGGAACGCTCGCGCCGTCTCGCCGCGGCCATCCGGGCCCTGGGGGTCCGGCCCGGCGGGGCCGTGTCCTTTCTTACCTATAATACGCACCACCTCCTCGAGGGCTACTACGGCGTCCTGCAGGCCGGCGCGGTGCTCAATCCGATCAACATCCGCCTGCATCCGACCGACATCGCGTACGTCCTAAACCACGCCGAGAGCCGCGTGCTGTTTTTCCACCGTGATTTCGCGCCGATGGTTGAGGCGATGCGGGGCGGGCTGGAAACGGTGAAGCACTTCGTGGTCCTCGAGCCGGAGGGCCCGCCGCCGTCCGCCGCGGCCGAGTACGAAGCGCTGCTGGCCGCGGCCGCGCCACTCCGGACCGATCCGGAGGTTGACGAGAACAGCGTGGCGGAGCTCTTCTACACCAGCGGCACGACTGGCCGGCCGAAGGGTGTGGCCCTGACCCACCGGTCGCTCAATCTGCACGCGCTGTACTCCATCATCTCCAAGCGGCTCGGCGACGCCACGGTCCACCTGCACGTCGTGCCGATGTTTCACGTGAACGGGTGGGGCGCGCCGCATACGATTACGGCCGTCGGCGGCACGCACGTACTTCTACGGAGGATCGATCCCGTCGAGATCCTCCGCCTCGTCCAGGCCGAGCGCGTCACCGATTTGTACGCGGTGCCCGCCATCTTCAACGCGATCGTGAACCACCCGGAGTTCGGGAAGTACGATCTGCGCAGCCTCCGGCTGTTGATGAGTGGTGGAGCGCCGCCGGCGCCCGCGCTTGTTGCGGCCATGCTGGACAAGTTCGGCTGCGAGGCGTTCGTCGGCTACGGCCTGACCGAGACGAGCCCGGTGCTGACGCTGGCGAGGCCAAAGGCCCATCTGCAGCACGAGCCGCCCGAGCGGCAGTTGGAGCGGCGGACGCGCACCGGCTACCCGATCTTGGGGGTCGAAGTCCGCGTCGTTGACGAGAACGGGCGCGACGTGTCAGCCGACGGGGTCGCGGTCGGCGAGATCGTGGCTCGCAGCAACGTGGTGATGGACGGATACTTCAAAGACCCGCAGGGGACCGCGGCCGCCATTCGCGACGGCTGGTTTCACACCGGGGACATGGCGAATATCGACGCGGAAGGCTACGTCAACATCGTCGACCGGAAAAAGGACATCATCATCAGCGGCGGCGAGAACATCTCGTCGGTGCAGATCGAGAACACCCTCTACGCCCATCCCGCGGTCTTCGAGTGCGCGGTCATTCCCGTGCCCGACGACCGGTGGGGCGAGGTGCCGAAGGCGTTGGTCGTCCTCAAGCCGGGGGCCGCGGTCACCGAGGCCGAGATCTTGGAATTCTGCCGGGAGCGCCTCGCGGGCTTCATGGTCCCGAAGTCGGTGGAGTTTTTGGACGCGCTGCCAAAGGGCGGTACCGGCAAGATCCTCAAGGGCGAACTGCGCGACAAGTACTGGGCCGGACAGTCGCGGCGCGTGCACTAAGGAGCGGGCGGATGCACGTCCGGCGGGCGACGGTCATCGGCGCGGGGGTGATGGGCAGCGCGATCGCGGCGCACCTCGCCAATGCCGGCGTCCCCGTCTGGCTGCTCGACGTGGTCCCACAAGAATTGACCGACGACGAGCGGCGGGCGGGCCGCACGCTCGCGGATCCGGAGGTTCGCTCGCGCCTCGCGCGCACGGGGAAGGACCGCGCGCTCCGGGCCGCCCCTCCCGCGTTCATGGCCCTGGACGTCGCCGCCCTTGTGACGCCCGGGAACGTTGACGACGATCTGCGCCACGCGCGGGAATCGGACTGGGTGATCGAGGCGGTGGTGGAGAACCTCGCGGTCAAGCGGGCGATCCTGGCCCAGATCGAGAGGCACTGGCGGCCCGGCGCCATGGTCAGTTCGAATACGAGCGGGCTCTCGATCAACGCGATGCTCGAGGGGCGCTCTCCGGCGTTCCGGCAGCACTTTCTCGGCACCCATTTCTTCAATCCCCCGCGATACATGCGGCTGGTCGAGGTCATCCCCTCGGCCGACACGCTGCCGGAGGTCCTCGCGGGCGCCGCGGACGTCATCGGACGCGTGCTGGGCAAGGGGATCGTGACCGCCAAGGACACACCGAACTTCATCGGCAACCGCATCGGCGCGTTCACGTCGTGCCTGACGGTCCGCCTCGCGCTGGAGGGCGGCTATACCGTCGAGGAAGTGGACGCGCTCACGGGGCCGCTGATCGGCCGGCCGCGCACCGCCACCTTCCGCCTCGCCGATCTGGTTGGGCTCGACACCGCCTACCACGTCCGACGGAATGTGTACGAGAGTCTTTCCGACGACCCGGAGCGGGAGGTCTTCAACCCGCCGGCGCCGCTGCGCGGCATGGTGGAGCGGGGCTGGCTCGGTGCCAAGACCGGCCGCGGCTTCTACTGGCGGCGCGGTGAGTCCACGATGGTGGTGGATCTCAACACCCTCGAGTATCGCCCGCTCGAGCCGGCCGTGCTCCCATCGGTGGCCGCGGTCGCGAACGTCCGCGAGATCGGGGAGCGCCTGCGAACACTGTTCCGGAACGACGACCGCGCGGCGAGGTTTGTCTGGCAACTGCTCGGCCGGACGCTCGCCTACACCGCGCGCGTCCTACCGGAGATCAGCGACGACGTGGTCAACGTCGACCGTGCGATGCGATGGGGCTTCCACTGGGAGCTGGGACCGTTTGAGCTGTGGGACGCGCTCGGACCGCGGGAGATCGCCTCCCGCCTCGCCGCGGAGGGCGCGGCGATCCCGCCGGCGGTCGACGAGGTGATCCGGCGGGGGGACGGGCGGTTTTACCGGGAGGCCGGGGGACGCCGCCAGTTCTTCGACGTGCCGGCCGCGGCGTACCGTCCGATGCCTGCCTCCCCCGGGGTGCTCTCCCTCGCCGATCTCGCGCGAACCGAACGAGAGCTCGAGCGCAATTCGGACGCGTCGCTGCTCGACCTGGGCGACGGCGTCGGCTGTGTGGACCTCCACGCTCCCTCGAACGCGATCGGTCTCGAGTCCGTGCGCGTCCTGGAACACGCGCTCGACCGGCTGGAGGATGAGTTCGAGGCGCTCGTGATCGGGACCGAGGCGCGGGATTTCTGCGCGGGCGCGAGCCTGCGCGAGTGGCTTGTACTGGCCGACGAGGGACAGTGGGCGGCGGTCGACGAGCGCGTTCGGCGCCTGCAGCAAGTCACGACGCGGATCCGCCACGCTTCGAAGCCTGTCGTCGGCGCGCCCCGCGGCCGAACGGTCGCCACCGGCGCCGAGATCTGCCTGGCCTGCGCGCGCCTGCAGGCCGCCGCCGAGACTTCCATGGGGCTGGCCGACATGGAAGTCGGCCTCGTCCCCGCGGCCGGCGGTACGATGGAGATCGTCCGGCGCGCCCAGGCGCGGATCCCCGCCGGCGTGACGGCGGATCTGCTGCCCTTCGTGCAGTGGGCGTTCGAGGCGATCGCGCGGGCCAAGACCTCGCGGTCGGCGCTCGAGGCGCGGCGCCTCGGGTGCCTGACCGACGCCGACGGGGTGACGATGGACCCCGAGCGCCTGATCCAGGACGCCAAGGACGCCGCGCTCGCGCTGGTCCGGCTCGGCTACCGCCCACCGCTGCCGGTCCGGATCCGCGTGGGCGGCGAACGGATCCGCTCCGCGCTGCACGAGACGCTCTACATCTTGCGGACCGGCGGCCACATCACGGCCTTCGATGAGATAGTCGCCCGGCGCCTGGCGCACGTGATGGCGGGCGGCGGCGTGCCGGAGGGAACCTGGGTGTCGGAAGCCTATCTCCTTGACTTGGAGCGCGAGGCGTTTCTCGGTCTGCTCGGCGAGGAGAAGACGCGCGAGCGCATGCGCCACCTGCTCGAGACCGGCCGGCCGCTCCGGAACTAGCGGCGGGGTGCAAAGATGGAGTCGCATGATGCGTGACGCGGTGATTGTCTCGGCGGTACGGACCGCGGTCGGCAAGGCGCCGCGGGGCGCGCTTCGCGATACGCGGCCGGACGAGCTGGCCGCGGCGGTGATTCGGGAGGCGGTCCGTCGCGTTCCGGGGCTCGAGCCGGCCGCGGTCGAGGACGTGATCCTCGGCTGCGCGCTGCCTGAGGGGGAGCAGGGGCTCAACATGGCGCGCGTGGCGGCGCTGCGGGCGGGTCTGCCCGTCACGACCTGCGGCCAGACGATTAACCGGTTCTGCTCCTCGGGGCTGCAGGCGATCGCGCTCGCGTCGTACGAGGTGATGACCGGACAGGTGGACGTCGCGGTGGCGGGCGGCGTCGAGAGCATGAGCCTCGTGCCGATGCGCGGCAACAAGTACGCGCCCAATCCGCACCTCACGGAGGAATGGCCGGACGTGTACCTCTCGATGGGGCTCACCGCCGAGAACGTCACCCGGCGCTTCCAGGTTTCGCGGGAGGATCAGGACGCGTTCAGCCTGCGCAGCCACGCGCGCGCCGCCGCGGCGATCAAGGCCGGCCGGTTCCGGGACGAGGTGCTGCCGCTCGCGGTCCGGCGCTGGGAGGACGGGGAAGGCCTACCGGCCGCGCGGGAGATAACGTTCGCGGTGGACGAGGGCGTGCGCGCCGATACGTCGCTCGAGAAGCTCGCCGCCTTGCCGCCGGTCTTCGCCGAGGGCGGCGCGGTCACGGCCGGCAACTCGTCACAGACGAGCGACGGCGCGGCGGCCGTGGTGGTGATGGCGGACGAAACGGCGGAGCGGCTCCGCCTCCGGCCGCTCGGCGTCTTCCGGTCGTTCGCGGTCGCGGGCGTGCCGCCGGAGATCATGGGGATCGGCCCGGTGGACGCCGTTCCCAAGGCGCTGCACCAGGCGCGGGTGCGCCTGCAAGACGTGGACGTGATCGAGTTGAACGAGGCGTTCGCGGCGCAGGCGCTCGCGGTCGCGCGGCGGCTGGACCTGGACGAGGCGCGGCTCAACCCGAACGGGGGCGCCATCGCACTCGGCCATCCGCTCGGGTGCAGCGGCGCGCGCATCACCGTGACGCTGCTGCACGAACTGGCACGCCGGGAGGCGCGGTACGGTATTGCGACGATGTGCATCGGCGGCGGGATGGGCGCCGCCGGAGTCTTCGAGCGTCCGTAGCATCATCGCCGTCCCGCGAAGACACGGGACGGGTGGGGGGCCGGGATGGACGTAGCGGGTTTGATCGCGGGCGGGAGTTTCCTCGTCACGACGCCGACGCCGGACGAGATCTTCACGCCCGAGGACTTCTCGACGGAGCACCGGCTGGCGGCGCGCAGCCTCGCGGACTTTCTCGACGCGGAGGTCGAGCCGCGGACCGCGGAGCTCGAGACGCACAACTATCCGCTGATGCGCCGGCTGCTGCGACAATTGGGTGAGCTCGGCTTCCTCGGGGTCGACGTCCCGGAGGCGTACGGCGGCACCGGCGGCGACTTCATCACGTCGCTGCTCGTCGGCGAGACGATGAGCCGCGGGTCGTTTGCCGTGTCCTTCGGCGCCCACAGCGTCATCGGGACGCTGCCGATCGTCTACTTCGGGACCGACGAGCAGAAGCGCCGGTACCTGCCGGGCCTCGCCGCGGGAGAGATCGTCGGCGCCTACGCGCTGACCGAACCCACCGCGGGCTCGGATGCGCTGGCCGCGCGGACGCGCGCGGTCCTCGCCGACGACGGGCGCGCGTACCGGCTGACCGGCACCAAGCAGTTCATCACCAATGCGGGGTTCGCGGACGTCTTCACGACGTACGCGAAGGTGGACGGGGAGCGCTTCACGGGGTTCATCGTCGACCGGGCGACGGAGGGCCTGGAGATCGGTCCCGAAGAGCACAAGATGGGCATCAAAGGCTCGTCTACGGCGAGCCTGTTCTTCGACAACGCCCCCGTGCCGGCAAACCACGTGCTCGGTGAGATCGGCGGCGGCCATCGCGTCGCCCTCAACATCCTGAACATGGGGCGGCTCAAACTCGCGGCCGCATGCATCGGCGCGGCCAAACGGGCGCTGCGCCTGGCGCTGGCCTATGCGACGGAGCGGCAGCAGTTCGGACGGCGCATCGCGTCTTTTGGACTCGTGCAGGAGAAGCTGGCCGAGATGGCCGTGCGGATCTACCTGCTCGAAGCGATGATCTACCGGACGGGCGGGCTGATCGAGGCGGCGCGGCAGGCCTCCGACACGCCGGTCAAGGCGGTCGAGGAGTATGCCGTGGAGTGCGCGATCGACAAGGTGTACGGGTCCGAGGCGGCCGGATTCGTCATGGACGAGCTGGTGCAGATCTACGGCGGCTACGGGTTCATCGAGGACTATCCGGCCGCCCGTGCGTACCGCGACGCCCGCATCAGCCGGATCTACGAGGGGACGAACGAGATCAACCGCCTGCTGATCACGGGGATGCTGCTCCGCCGCGCGCAGCGCGGACGGCTGCCGCTTCTCGCCGCGTGCAGGGCCGCGGTGGAGGCCCACCGTCATGCCGGTGACGGGAGTCGAACGGGCGCGGGTCTCTCGGGCCCGTTCGGCGACGCGCGGGATCAGGTCGAACGGGCGAAACAGGCGTGCTTGTTGATCGCGGGGATCGCCGTCGAGAAATACGGCGACGCGCTCGGAGAGCAGCAGGAGGTGTGTGCCCGCATCGCCGACGTGGTGATTGAGATCCTGGCCATGGAAAGCGGACTCCTGCGAACGCTTCGCGCGGCGCGGGACGCGCAGCCCGGAGACGCCAAGACCGATCTCGTCCGCGCCGGGGTGGCCGACGGCGTTGCGCGCGTGCAGGGATGGTGCCGTCAGGTGCTGGCGGCGGCGGCGGAGGGCGACGCCCTCCGCGACGGGCTCGCCGCGCTCCACCGTCTGCTGGATGGGGTGCCGCCCGACGGCATCCGGCTGCGGCGGCAGATCGCCGAGCGCCTCTTGGACGCCGGCGCCTACGTGACGTAGCCGCATGCCGGTCGGCGATCTCTTCGATCTCTCGGGCCGCACGGCGCTGGTCACCGGCGGTTCGCGCGGGCTGGGCCGCGAGATCGCCGAAGGCCTCGGCGAGGCCGGCGCGGCGGTCGCGCTGACGGCGCGCCGGGAAGAGTGGCTCCGCGAGGCGGAGCGGGGCCTGCGGGACGCCGGCATCGACTGTATGGCGGTTCCGTGCGACATCACCCGCGCGGACGCCGTGCGCGGACTGGTCGACGCCGTCGCGGCGCGGTTCGGGACGATCGACATTCTCGTCAACAACGCGGGGGTGACGTGGAGCGCGCCCGCCGAGGAGATGCCGCTCGAGCGCTGGCAGCAGGTCCTCGACACGAATCTGACGGGGACGTTCCTCATGACGCAGGCCGTGGGACGGCTCATGATCGGCCGCCGCCGCGGCAAGATCATCAACGTCGCGTCGATCGCCGGCCTCACCGGCAATCCGCCGGAGATTCTCGATACGATCGGGTACAGTGCCGCCAAAGGCGGCGTCATCGCGTTCACGCGCGACCTGGCGGTCAAGTGGGCCCCGCACAACGTGTACGTGAACGCCATCGCGCCCGGGTTCTTCCGCACCCGGATGACGGAATCGCTGCTCGAGCGCAACCAGGCGCGCGTCGAGGCGCAGATTCCCCTCGGCCGCATCGGCCGGCCCGGTGAGCTCAAGGGCGTCGCGGTGTTCCTCGCGTCGGCGGCCTCGGACTACGTCACAGGGCAGATCATCCCGGTCGACGGCGGGCGCACGGCGATATGACCGTCAAGGTCGGAATTCTCGGCGCCGGCTTCATCGGACGCCTGCATGCCCGGAACCTCAAGACCGACGCCCGGGTCGCGCTCGCCGGCATCGCCGACGCGGTGCCTGCCGCCGCGGCGCGGCTCGCGGCCGAGGTGCAGACCGCGCCGCTCCCGGATCTCCCCGCGCTGCTCGACGCCGGGGTCGACGCGGTGTACGTCACGACGCCGAACACCCATCATGTCGAGCCGGTGCTCGCGCTGCTCGCGCACGGCGCCCACGTGTTCTCCGAGAAGCCGATGGCCACGTCGCTCGAGGGCGCGTGGCGGATTCGCCGCGCCGCGGAGCGGTCGCGCGGCGTGTATCAGGTCGGGTTCAACCGGCGGTTCGCCAACGTGTACGCGTTCGCACGGCGGCTGATCGATGAGGGGCGGCTCCGGCCGATCGCCGCGCAGATGAAGCACAACCGCGGGGAACTGCGCCAACCGCCGTGGACCGCGGACCCGAAGGTGACGGGCGGTTACCTCTATGAGACGTCCGTGCACCTATTCGACATGGCCCGCTTTCTGTTCGGCGACGTCGTGGAAGTGGAGGGGTGGTCGCGCCAGAGCCTGTACGCGGAGCCGGACGCGTTCACGCTGCTGCTGCGGTTTCACAGCGGGCTGATCGCGTCCGTGACGAGCGTGGCGCACGCGAGCTGGCTGTTCCCCTCGGAGCGGATCGAGATCTACGGCGATCATGCCTCCGCCGTCACCGAGGAGCTCGAGCGCGCCGCGTTCAGCCCCGGACCGCGCGTCCAGGCTGAGGCGATCGACTGCGCCGCGATGCCATTCGAGCACAAATGGGGCTACGCGGCAGAGGACCGGCTGTTCATCGACGCGGTGCTCGGCGAACGGCCCCCGGCGGTCACCGCCGAGGACGGCTATCGCGCGACGGAGCTGGTCGAGGCTTCCTATCGCGCCGCGCGCGAGCGCCGTCCCGTCACACTCCCCCTCCCGGAGCCCACCGCGGGTTAGTGCCGGCGGACCCCGCCGGTATCGCGTTAGGCGCGCGCTCTCTCAGGGAAATAATAAAGCGGTCACATGAGAGAGGGGCATCGAGAGGGGGTGAGCATATCATGATCTTCCTGCTCCTCGATCTGCTAATCCTAGCCGCCACCGGTCATATGCTCCTGCGATAGCGGGGCGGCGGACGGACCGACGCAGCAAGTGACCGCTTAAGCGTGTCACGGGAATACCGAATGAACCGGCCCCGGCGGCAGAACGCCGAGACCGGTGCTCGATAGACAGTAAAACTATTCACACACACGCAAAAGGGAGGGTTGTATGCGCAAGATCGCGATTCTCGTGCTCAGCGTAATGGTCCTCTCGTTCGCCGGCGCGGCCATGGCTCAGACGACCCCCGCGTCGCAGACTCAGGGGCAGTACCCGAGCGTTGCGAATCTGAAGCCGTTCGCGGCGGAAGCCAACTACATGTCTCTGGCCGGGTACCTCCGGTACCTGGTGTTCCAGCAGACCGGTCAGTGGCTCACCCGCGAAGAGGCTACGCGGATCGTCAACCAGCAGCGCGGCATGTAAGTTCGTTTGCCGGTAAGCCGCTCGTCGCCGGGGGGAGGGCGGATGCCCTCCCCCCGGGCGTTTTGAAATCGGCGGCGGCGGGTACCAAATGTACTAACACAAATCGAAGGGAAGAAAGGTGTCGGCCAGTGCGAACTGATCGACCACAGAGACTGCTCGTCAGCGTCGCCCTGGTGGTGGCGTTGGGCGCCGGCCTCGCTTCCGTGGCCGTAGCACAAACGTCAGCACCGTACGTCAGAGTCTTTGTCGACGGCAGCCCGGTGTACTTCGACCAGGCGCCGGTGATGGCCAACGGCCGGGTGCTCGTGCCGCTGCGCGGCGTGTTTGAGCGCCTCGGCGCAACCGTGGCCTGGGACCCCACGTCCCAAACTGTACTCGCGGAACGCGGCGCGACCAGTGTTTCGCTCCGGATCGGATCGCCGCAGGCGTTCGTGAACGGCCAGGCGCAGTTCCTGGACGTGCCGGCAATGCTCATCGGCGGCCGGACCGTGGTGCCGTTGCGGTTCGTCAGCCAGGCGCTCGGCGCCGACGTCAACTGGGACGCCACGACGTCCACGGTTCAGATCACGAGCCAGGGGGCGCTCGGCGCACCACCGGTGAGCGTACCGCCGTCCGTCAATTACCCGCCCTCGCAGACGTACCCGCCGGCGGCCTACCCGCCGGCTCCGATCCCGCCAACAACCGTGACCGGAACGGTTCTGCGGGTGAACGCGTCGGCCTATCCGGGCCAACTGGTCGTCCAGACCTCCGGCGGCCAGATCAATACGTATAACATCGTCTCCGGGACGACGGTCATTCGGATGAACGCCGTCACCGGCGCGAGCGGGCCGGTCTCGCTCAGCGACCTCAGGCCGGGGGACACCGTCCAAATCACGGCCGACGCGAACGGCACGGCACAGAGCGTCCAGGCGACGTTCGCGCCGGCGCCCACGCCGGGCGCGATCACCTCGGTGACCGTGACGCCCGCCGGGCGTCAGCTGTCCGCCGGGGATATCATGACCGTCGTGGCCACGGGCCCCGCGCACGGGACCGCGACGCTTGCGATCTCCGGACTGAGAACGGGACTGCCGATGACCGAGTCGGCGAACCAGCCCGGGACGTACATCGGCAACTACGCGATTCAGCCGGGCGACTACGTGGCCAACGGCAGCGTGGTCGTGACCATGACGGCGCCCAACGGGCAGCTGCTGACCGCGACGGCGCCGAACCCGATCACGGTCAACGCATCGGCGGTCGTTCCGCCCACGGTGGGCGGCGCGCCGGTGATCGTCAATCCGACCCCGGGCAGCGGCATCACGACACCGTTTACGGTGACCGGGACCGCACCGCCCGGCTCGCTCGTCAAGGTCCAGGCGGATTACACGGGAAGCGTCCTGCTCTTCAACGTGCACGGCACGCTCGGGACGCAGACCGTGACCGCGGACGCGAACGGCCACTGGTCGGCGACCTTCAATCAGTCGCCGCCGGTGCGTGGGGTGAACGTGACGATCTCCGCCGTCCTGGTGGACTACACCGGCGCGGCGCGCTCTCCATCGACCACGATCAACACCACCCTGCAATAGCACCGGCGTAAATCGCCAGCGCGTTCGAGAGGGTACGGCCGGGGCGGCCGGCGAAAGCCGGCCGCCCCGCCATATGTCCGCGGGTCCCCGGCGGCCGATCGCACTTTTTCATGTGACGCCGCGTCCAGTATACTGACATGGTCATGGCACGCCGGACGGTATCCGAGATCACGGGGCCGATGCCGCGCCCGGATGCGGCGTTGCGCGTCGCAGGGCTGTCCGGCGACGCGGCCGCGACGGCGGCGCGGTCGGCCTCCGGACGCCTTCCCGCGGTGCTCGCGGCGCTCGGCGCCGTTCTCGTGCTCTACCTCGCCGTCCCGTTTGTCGTCGGGCTCGCCTCCCTCGATCGCGCCGACACCGTCGCCTCCGCCCGCGACGCGGTCAGGGCCGGTGCCGTCGGCGTGTCCGTCGTGACCGCGACCGTGTCGACCGCGATCGCCGCCGTCCTCGGCGTGCCGCTGGCCTACGTCCTCGCGCGCGGTGAGTTTCGCGGCAAGGCCCTGGTCGCCGGGGCCGTGTATCTGCCGCTCGTCGTGCCGCCGCTGGCCGGCGGACTGCTGCTGCTGACCGTCTTCGGGCCGCACGGCTTCCTCGGCGGGTGGTTCGACGCGCGAAACATCCAGATCGCCGACGCCTGGCCGGGCATCGTGCTCGCGCAGGTCTTCGTGGCCGCGCCGTTTCTGATCGTGGCGGCGCAGGTCGCCTTTGCCGGCGTCGATCCCGCGCTCGAGCGCGTCTCGTACGCGCTCGGCGTGCCGCCGCTCGCGACGTTCTTCCGCGTCTCGCTCCCGCTAGCGTGGCCCGGGATCCTCGCCGGCCTGCCGCTCGTGTGGCTGCGCGCGCTCGGCGAATTCGGCGCCACGGTGATGCTCGCGTATCATCCGTATTCGCTGCCGGTGTATTTGTTCGTGCAGTTCGGCGCGCAGGGACTGCGCGCGGCGCTTCCGATCGCCGCGGTCCTGGCGGTGCTCGGGATCGCGGCCCTCGCGGCCGTGCGCGCCGCCGCGGGCAGAACGCGGTGGTGAGATGCTGAACGTCGCCGCGGGGTGCCGTCTGGGAGAGTTCACGCTCGACGTCATGTTTCGGTCGGCGCACCGGCGGACCGTGCTCTTCGGTCCCTCGGGCGCCGGGAAGACGATAACGCTGCAGTGCATGGCCGGGTTCCTCGTCCCGCCGCGCGGCTACGTGGCGATCCGGGACACCGTGCTGCTCGACACCGGCCGGGGGATCAACGTGCCGCCGTGGCGCCGCCGGATCGGCGTCGTGCTGCAGGGCGACGCGCTATTTCCGCACCTCGACGCGGCGGCCAACGTGGCGTACGGGATGCGCCGCGTCTGGCGGGGCCGCGAGCCGACCCGGGCGCTCGCGCTGCTCGCGGCCGTCGGCCTGCCGGGCTACGGTGCCCGGCGCCCGGCCGATCTGTCCGCCGGGGAGCGCCAGCGGGTCGCGCTCGCGCGGGCGCTGGCGAGCGACCCGCGCGCGCTGCTGCTTGACGAGCCGTTCTCCGCGGTCGATGCGCCGGTGCGCGAGCAGCTGCGGCGGGATCTCATCGCTCTCATCGAGGCGCGCGACTTGCCCGCGGTCGTCGTGACGCACGATTTCGACGAGGCCCACGTGCTGGGCGAGACGATCGTCGTGCTCGTCGGCGGCCGGGTCGTGCAGACCGGCGTGCCCGCGGATGTGGCGGCGCGGCCGCGCACGGCGACGGTGGCGCGTCTCGTCGGCGCCGCCAACGTGCTCCGCGGCCGTGTCGTGGGACGGGAAGAGGCCGGGGCGGTCGTGCGCGCGGATCCATTCCTGCTGCGCGTGGCGAACCCAGGCCTCGGCGAGGACCAGCAGGTCTCCGTGCGGCCGGAGCATCTCCGGATCAACCCCGCCGGTTCCGGCGGGGTGGAAGCCCGCGTCGAGCGTGTGCTTGCGCGGCGCGCCGGCGCGACGGTGCTGTTGGCGGCGGGCGGGCTGCATCTCGAGGCCTGGGTCTCCGGGGCGCCGCCCGCGCCGGGAACGACGGTGGACGTATCGATCCCCGACGGCGCGGCCCATGCGCTCGAGTCGGAAGACGAAGTCCGGACCGCCGAGAGGGGGCCCGCGGTACCCGTGCCCGCGGCGCGGTGAGCACGCAGGGGGTGAGACACGTGACAGGCATCGCCGTGCGACTCTGCGCGGTCTTGGCCGTTCTGATGGCGTTCGTGAGCGCAGGTGAGTGGGCCGGAACCGCCGGCGGAGGAGGGATGCCGCGGGCCGCGGCGGCCGCCGCCCCGGTGCGCGTGCTCTATGCCGGATCGCTCGTCAACGTCTTCGAACGCGACGTTGCCCCCGCGTTCACGCGCCGGACGGGCATTCCCGTCCTCGGCCGCGCGGGCGGCTCGACCGCCCTCGCCCACCTTATTCGCGACGGGTTGGCCCCCGCGGACGTGTTCCTGAGCGCCGACCCGGTCGTCAATCAGATTCTCGCCCCGCGACCCGGCGCGCCGTCCGTCGCTTGGTTTTTGACATTTGGCAGCACGTCGATGGTCATCGCGTACGCGCCGGGCAGCCGGTTTGCGCCGGCGCTGCGGCAGGCCGTGGATCCGGGGCCGGCGGGCCGCGCGGACCCGGCGCTTCAACGCGGCGCGTGGTTCCGCGTGCTGGCGACGCCGGGACTGCGCCTTGGGCGCACCGATCCCGCGCTTGATCCCAAAGGCTACCGGACGCTCTTCGTGCTCCGGCTGGCCGAGCGCTACTACCACGACCCGGGTCTCGCGGCGCGCGTGCTCGGCGACGAAGAGAACCCGTCGCAGATCTTTCCCGAAGAGGCGCTGCTCGGCCGCCTCGACTCCGGACAATTGGACGCCGGATTCTTCTATCTCGTCGAGGCGATCGCGAGGCACCTGCCATACCTGACGCTGCCGCCGGCCCTCAATCTCGCGGACCCGGCGTTCGCGGCCGCCTATGCGACCGCGACCTACATCGATCCGTCAGGCGTGACGCACCGCGGCGGGCCGATCCTGTACACGGTCACGATCCCATCCTCGGCGCGCAACGGAGAGGGGGCGGCGCGGTTCGTCGCGTTCCTCCTCGGACGGGAAGGGCGCGGCCTCCTCGCGGCGCGCGGCATCCTCGGCGCTCCGATCCTTGCTGGCGGCCGGTCGGCGGATATCCCGGCGTCGCTCCGGCCGCTCGTCGGCGGATCCTACCATCAATAAAGCGTAAAGAAAAGCGCGCGTAAGAGCGCGCGAAGTGCAACACGCGGGGGCGGATCGCCGTATAATAAAGCGCGCATGAACGGGGGGACGTTGCTCAGGCGGCTTGCCGCCTCACTGCTCGCGATCGTGTTGAGCGTGCCGGCCTTGCCGGCGGCACGGGCGCTGGCGTATGCGCGGGCGAACGTCGCGGCGGGCGGCCCGGCGCGGCCGGGCGCGCCCGGGGGTCTCGGGAGCGGCGCCTCCGTGGTCGTGTTCGCCGCGCATCCGGACGACGAGACGCTCGGTGCCGGCGGCCTCATCCACGCGGCGGTCGCGGCCGGCGCCCACGTCACCATCGTCGTTTTGACGAACGGTGACGGGTATCTGGGCGGCGTGGACGTGCGCTTCCGCACGCTGTTCTCTACGCCTGGGCGCTTCATCCAGTACGGTCGCACGCGTCAACAGGAGACGCTCGCCGCGGCCGCGCAACTGGGCGTCCCCGCATCCGACGTTCTGTTCCTTGGCTATCCCGACCGCGGGCTGGCCACGCTGTGGGGCTCGCATTGGGACTGCCGCCATCCTTACACGTCGCCCTACACGCGGCGAAGCCATGGGCCCTACGCGCTCGCGTATCGGCCGGGCGCGGTGTACTGCGGCGAGGGCCTGTTGGCCGACGTCACGGCGATCCTCAACCACGCCAAGCCGTCGCTGGTTGTCGTTCATCATCCGGCGGACACCCATCCAGACCACTGGGCCGCCGCGGCGTTCGTCACCCTGGCGCTCGAGCAGGCCGCCCTCGCGGGCGACGGGTGGCCGCGGAGAGTGCGCACGTACCATTACCTGGTGCATGACGGCGCCGGGTGGCCGATACCCCGCGGGTATGCGCCGGAGCAGCCGTTGACCCCGCCCGCTGGGCTCGCCGTGCGGCCGCACTGGGTCGCCGCCCCCCTCGGTCCGGACGATGAGGACGCGAAGCGCCGGGCGTTGGGGGCGTATCGCTCGCAACTCGCGCTCTCGCGGGCGTACCTCTTCAGTTTTGTCCGCCGCAACGAGCTCTACGATTTGTGTCCGGGTGTGTCGGTGACGCCGCTGCCCGGCGCGGATCCTCCGCTCGCCCGGCCGGAGCGGTGGGATGCGCTGCCGGCGCTGATCGGCCCCAGCGGCGCGGGATCGCTGCTCGCCGCGGCGCAGGGCGGCGCGGTCCTCGACGGGGTGGCGGTCGGCCGCACCTCCGACCGCCTCCTCGTGGCCGTCCGTCTCCGGCGTCCGGCCCAGCGTGAGGTGGGTTATCGTGTCGAACTGCGGCTCTTCAATCCGGACGGGCACGCGGCGCGGCTCAACGTATGGTTTGGGGTCCCCGGCTCGCTGCGCGCCGAGCGGCGCGGCCCGGCGGATCTGCCGCTGCCGGAAGGAAGCGCCGCGAGGAGCATCGGCCGGCGCATTCACATTTCGCTGCCCCTCGCCGCGCTTGGAACGCCGGTCGCCGCCTACGTGCGGGTCGTGACCTTCGGGGCCTTCCACACCGTCGTCGACCGCACGCCGTGGACGCTCGTGCGTATCGGACCGCCGGCCGCGGACGGAGCGGCGCGCCCGATCGGGCTGGCCCGACTTGAACCGGTCATGTATGCGAGAATGAGCGCGCCGCGGCGGACGTTACTCGTAGCGGGGCATGAACGGGGAGGAGGGGACGTACGACCGACTCCCTAAATACCGGGCACTCAATTCATTGAGGTGATCAACGTGGCCGACCAGACGCCGCGGGAGCGGATGCGCGTGCTTCGCTACCCCACCGAGATCTACACGCAGGCCGCCGGGACGATGCGGAACGTCCTGTACGAAATCAAGAAAGTAATCGTCGGACAGGACCTGATGCTGGAGCGGATTCTGGTCGCGCTGCTGTCGCGGGGGCACATCCTCATCGAGGGCGTGCCCGGCCTCGCCAAGACGCTGGCGATCAAGACGACCGCGCAGGTCTTCGACTGCCAGTTCAAGCGCATTCAGTTTACGCCGGACCTGGTGCCGGCCGACCTGGTCGGGACGCGCATCTACAACCAGCAGTCCGGCACGTTCGAGGTCGAGCTCGGGCCGGTGTTCGCCAACCTGGTCCTCGCGGACGAGATCAACCGCGCGCCGGCCAAGGTGCAGTCGGCGCTGCTCGAGTCGATGCAGGAGCGTCAGGTCACGATCGGCAAGCAGACGTTCTCGCTGCCCGATCCGTTTCTCGTCCTCGCGACGCAGAATCCGATCGAGAGCGAGGGGACGTACCCGCTGCCGGAAGCGCAGGTCGACCGCTTCATGTTCAAGGTGGTCATCTCGTATCCGACCTTCCACGAAGAGATGACCGTGATCGACCGCATCACCGAGCAGACCCCCGCGGTGAACCGCGTCATTGGCGTGCAGGAGCTGTTCGCTCTCCAGAAGGTGGCGGACGCCGTCTACGTCGACCCGCGGCTCCATGAGTACGCGGTCAGCCTCGTGACCGCCACGCGGCGGCCCCAGGAGTTCGGCCTGGGAGATCTGAGCCGCTACGTCGCGTACGGCAGCAGCCCGCGAGGTTCGCTCAATCTGATCATCGGCGCGAGGGCGCTCGCGCTGCTCCGGGGCCGCGAATACGCCATGCCGGAGGACGTACGGGATCTCGCGCCGGAGGTACTGCGTCACCGCTTCCTGCTGTCGTACGAGGCGCTGGCGCAGGACATGACGCCCGACCAGCTGCTGCAGCGGATCATGGACGCGGTGCCCGTGCCCCGCGTGCACATCGGCGATCCGTACGGCGATACGAAGACCGCCGCGGCCGTTTCGTCCCGCGAAAGCGGGACGCTCGAGAAGTAGTCGCGAGCGCCGCGCGTGCGTCTTCCGCTCGTCCGCAACGGCCGGTCGGCCCAGCCGAGCCCGCCACGCGCTGCGGGGCACCTCGGCGGCCCGGCCCGCTCATCCGCGCCCGCCCCGGCGGCGGCGGGCCTGGCCGGTCCTGGCGTCGAGACCCCCGAGCGAATTCTGCGCCGGCTCGAGTTCAAGGTCGTGCGCCGGCTCGACGGCTTCCTCTTCGGCGACTACCGCGGCATCTTCTACGGCCCGAGCCTCGACCTCGCGGAAGTGCGCGAGTACCAGCCGGGCGACGAGGTCCGCCGGATCGACTGGAACGTGACCGCCCGCATGAACCAGTTGTTTGTGCGGCAGTACCGCGAGGAGAAGGAGCTCACCGCTTGGCTCCTCGTTGACCTGTCGCCGTCCATGCAGTTCGGGACGATCAGGCAGTTCAAGCGCGAACTGGCCATTGAGTTCGCCGGCGTCGCCGCCTACATCATCACGCGCCACGGCGACAAGGTGGGCGGCCTCGTGTTTCCGACCGAGACGGGCGTCTCGTTCATTCCGCCCCGCACCGGCCGCCTGCACGCGCTGCGCGTGGTGCGGGATCTCGCGACGCTCCCCACGATCCCGGGCGGCGGGCAGACGGACCTCGGCGCCGTGCTGCGGCAGCTCGGCCGGCTGGCGAAGCGCCGCGCCCTCGTGTTTCTCGTGTCGGATTTCCACGCCCCGGAGGGATGGGAGCGGCCGCTCGCGGAGCTCGGCCGCCGGCACGAGATTATCGCGGTGCGCATCGAAGACCCGCGGGAGCGGGAGCTCCCCGACGTCGGCGGCGTATACTTACATGATCCGGAGACCGGGCAGCAGCTGTGGATCGATACGTCCGACCGCCGGGTACGGGCGGCACACCGGACGCTCGTGGCGGAGCGGGACGCCCGGCTCACTGAGGCCCTGCAGCGAACGGGGGTCGACCTCCTCACGCTGTCGACCGGGGCGAGCCTCGTCGACGATCTGCTGCGGTTCATCACCCTGCGAAGGCGGCGGCGATGGAGTTTACCTGGCCGGTAATGCTGTGGGCGCTGGCCCTGCTGCCCGCGTCCGTCGCCTGGTACGTCCTCGGCGTGCGCCGGATCCGGCGGACCACCGCGCGGCGCTTTGCGGAAGCGCCGCTGTTTGCGCAGATCGCGGTGCGCCTCCCCGCGGTGCGCCGCCACATCAGCATGGGCCTCTACTTCGCGGCGCTCGCGCTGCTGCTCGGGGCCTCGGCCCGGCCCGTCATGGCGGTGCCGCTGCCGGTCAACCGCGCGACGGTGATCCTGGCCATTGACACGAGCGGCAGCATGGCGGCGCCGGACCTGCAGCCGACACGGCTCGAGGCCGCGCGGCAGGCGGCGCTCGGATTCCTCGACGTCTTCCCGCCGGGACCGCGCGTGGGGCTCGTGACGTTCAGCACGTACGCCACGCTCATGGTGCCCCCGACCGATGACCGGGGGGCTGTTCGCGAGGCGCTCGCCGCGCTCAAGACGCAGGAAGCCACGGCCATCGGCGACGGCATCGCGGTCTCGCTCCGCGCCATCCCGGGACGGGCGCCCAGCGTGCCCGGATCGTCCGGCCCCGCGCCCGGCAACGGACTCGGGCAGGCACCCTTCGGCCAGCCGCCGTTCGGCGCGCCGCCGGGGCCGCCGGCACAACCGCCTGCCGTGACGCCGGGTCAGGGGCAGCGGGCTCAGCCGGAGGACCTGCCGCCCGCGGCCGTGATCCTCCTCACCGACGGCGGGCAAAACGCCGGCACCGCGGATCCGATTCGCATGGCGGCCCTCGCCAAACAGCTGAAGGTGAAGATCTACACGATCGGCCTCGGCACGCCCGGCGGGGGCGTCTTCCAGTATCAGGGCCAGATGGTGCTGGTGCCGTTTGATCCGACGCTCCTGCAGCAGATCGCGGCGATCACGGACGGCAAGTTCTTCATGTCGCCCACGGCCGGCGAACTGAAGCGGATCTATCGCGAGCTCGGCCAGACCATCGGGTGGGAGAAGCGGAAGACCGAGGTCTCGGCGTTGTTCGTGGCCGGCGCCGGGACGCTCATGCTCGGCGGCGGCGCGCTCTCGCTCTTGTGGATGGGACGCCTGCCGTGAGCTTCCTCTGGCCGCGCGTCCTGTGGGCGTACGCGATCGTGCCCGTCTTGGTACTGACGTACATCTGGATTCTGCGCCGGCCGGCGCGCGAGCGCGTTCAGTATCCGACCTTGGAGCTGGCGCGAATCGCCGCGGCCGCGGGCGGGCGGTGGCGGCGCCACGTGGCGGCGGTGCTATATTTGATGACAGTCTGCGCCGTGATTTTCACCGTCGCGCGGCCGGTCGCCCCGGTGCCGGTGCCCGACAACCGCGCCGCTATCATGCTGAGCGTGGACGTGAGCCGGAGCATGATGGCGCACGACGTCGTGCCCACCCGCCTCGACGCCGCGAAGAAGGCGGCGGTGGAGTTCGTCCACAATCTGCCGCACGGGGCCAAGGTCGGGCTCGTGTCGTTCAGCAGTTACGCCACTCTCATCGCGCCGCCCACCGACGACCACGACCGGGTGATTCAGGCGATCAACAGTCTCAACCTGGAATTCGCGACGGCGATCGGGGATGGACTGCTCGAAGCCGTGTACGCGCTGCCGGGCCGGCCGCACCCGCCCGCCAATCTGGTGCCCGGCCTGCCGCCGCCACCACCGCCGGACGCGGACCGGCTGCCCCCGGCCACCGTCGTCCTGCTGAGCGACGGCCAGAGCAACCGCGGCACGCCGCCCGAGGACGCCGCGACGGTGGCGAGGCAGCTGCACGTCCGCGTCTACACGGTCGGGCTGGGGTCGCCGGAAGGGACGTTCCTCGAACTCGGCGGCCGTGGGATCTTCGTCCGCCTCGATGAAGAGACGCTGAAGCAGATCGCCGAGGTGACCGGCGGCGCCTACTGGCGCGTCTCGTCCGCCGCGGAACTGAGCCGTGTCTACTCGCGGCTGGGCCGCGTGATCGGCTGGAAGCGCACGCCGGTCGAAGTGAGCGGGCTCGCCGCCATCGGGGTCGCCGCGCTCTTCCTCGGCACCGTCGCAACGTCGCTGTTCTGGATGCACCGCCTGGGATAGCCCCGTCTGCGCGGGGCGAACGGCCCCGCAAAACCTGTCCACGTCGTGGTTCGGCCGTCGCCCGACGCGGCAAGAATACCGCGGACCCGTCGTGCAGCCCGAAGGTCCCCGAACCGCAAGGGGTAAAGTCCATAACAGCCGAGGTAGTCTCGGCCCGGCCCGAACGGCACGAGGCTGCCGCGGTTCTCCCCATGTCTTGATCGAAAGGAGTGGATGCCTGTGAGTCTTCTGGCATGGATCATTGTCGGCCTCATTGCCGGCTGGTTGGCCAAGATGGTGGTCCCCGGGGAAGGCCCGGGTGGACTGATCGGCGATCTGATCATCGGCGTGATCGGCGCGGTGGTCGGCGGCTGGATCTTCCGTTCGCTTGGATACGCCGGGGCCACGGGGTTGAACCTGTGGTCGATCGTCGTGGCGGCCATCGGCGCCATCGTGCTGTTGTGGCTCATCCGACTATTCACCCGCAGGCGCTGAGCCCGGACTCTATCAGTCGTTAGGCGCGATCGGTCAGGCCGGTGCCGGCGTCCCGCCGGCACCGGCCTCGACGTGTCCGGCACCTCATCCCCGCGCGTGGCCGCCGCGGCCGCATCCTGCTATGATGGCTCCGCATGAGGGCCGTCATCACCGGCGGTGCCGGGTTCGTCGGATCACACCTGTGCGAGCGTCTGCTCGCCGAAGGTGCGGATGTCATCTGCCTCGACAACCTTCTGACTGGCCGCTCCGAAAATATTTCGCATATCACCGATTCTCGATTTGAGTTCCGGCACCACGACATCACGACGCCGATCGACATCTCCGGGCCGGTCGATTTCGTCCTGCACTTTGCCAGCGCGGCAAGCCCCGTCGACTACCTGGCTCATCCAATTCAAACGCTCAAGGCGGGGGCGCTCGGCAGTTGGGTGACACTCGGGCTCGCGCGCGCGAAGGGCGCGCGGTTTTTACTGGCGTCCACGTCAGAAGTGTACGGCGATCCGGCGGTGTCGCCGCAGCCGGAGACGTACTGGGGGCATGTCAATCCGATCGGACCGCGCGGCTGCTATGACGAGGCAAAGCGGTTTGCGGAGGCCATGACAATGGCCTACCACCGATACCATGGGGTTAACACCGCGATCGTTCGCATCTTCAACACCTTTGGCCCACGGAATCGTCCGGACGACGGTCGCGTGGTGCCGACACTCATCACGCAGGCCATTCGCGGAGAACCGCTCACGATCCACGGTGACGGCACGCAAACCCGCAGCTTCTGCTACGTGACGGATCTCGTCGACGGCGTGGTCCGGTTGATGCGCTCGGACGTGCACGAGCCGGTGAACATCGGCAACCCTGAGGAGATCCGCGTGATCGACCTTGCGCGGCTCGTCCTGGAGATCACCGGCAGCCGGAGCCCGTTCGTCCACCGGCCGCGTCCGGAAGACGATCCCACGCGGCGGTGTCCCGATATCACCCGGGCGCGCAGTCTGCTCAAGTGGGAACCCCGCGTGCCGCTCCGCGACGGCCTCCGGTCCACGCTCGACTGGTTCGCCGCGCGCATCGCGTAGCGGCCGGCCGCTCCCGGTCGCGACGCCCCCCGCCGGTTGTCGTCGCGTCCGGACCACGATATGATGGGGGAAACGCGCGCCCGTAGCTCAGGGGATAGAGCAGCTGCCTTCTAAGCAGCGGGTCGCAGGTTCGAATCCTGCCGGGCGCGCCAGACCAAGTAAATAGCAGGTTTTCAGAAAAGAAGGTGGACCCCATTGGCCAAGACCTTCCGTGCAAAGTTCAGTAACGGACGGATCGAGCCGCGGGAGCCCGTTGGATTCCGGGAAGAGGCTGAGCTAATCGTGACGGCGGAGGAAGTTGGCGGCCGGCACGGCGATCCCCCAGAAGACATCTGGGCCGGATACGATTCGAAGGCTGTTGAAGCGGCTCTCCGAGAGACCATCGGGAGTTGGGCCGACGTCGACACGGATTCTTTGGTCGCTGAGATTTATCGCGCAAGGGAGGAAGGATCGCGCCCACCGTCGAGGCCTTGATTGCCGTACATTCTGGATACGGACTGGACAAGTACACCTAGCAAGTTTCCGTCGCTTTCTGTAACCGCTTCGCATTCTCGGCCTGGATGATCCCATCATGGAACGCTTCGCTCAAATACGTGCGTTGTTGCGCCGGCGCGGCGAAATCATTCCCGACCTGGACATTATTGTCGGGGCCACCGCCCTCCAGTACGACCTGACTGTCCTCACAAACGACCGACATTTTGCACGTGTTCCGGATCTGAAGCTCTATCAGCCGAACCAGTGAACGCCGGGGAGGTGAATTGAACCGTGGTCAGTCGGCGTGAAAGCAGACGCTCACCCTCGGGCGAGGTGCTTTCTACACGAGCCGGCGAGGGGCAGATGAGGACGGAATGTCCGTTGGCGCTACGGCGGACTCGTCGGTCCCTCGGCTCAGCCGATCGACTGACGGTTTGTTTCTGCCAACGTCCGTGCCGCCTGAGCGAACTCGGAAAGCGCGGCTTCCAGGTCCTCCACGATCTCCTGGGCGATCACCTCAGGGGCGGGCAGGTTCGCGGAGTCCTCCAGCGACTCGTCGCGCAGCCAAAAGATGTCGAGGCTCGCCTTATCCCGCGCGATCAGGTCTTTGTATTCGAATGGCCGGAACCGCTCGGACTCCTGCCGTTCGTGCCGGTTCGCGGGGTTATAGGCGCGGACGAAGTCGGCGAGATTCTCGTCGCGCAGCGGCCGCTCTTTCAACGTGAAGTGCTGGTTCGTGCGGAAGTCGTAGATCCAGATGGTCTTGGTCCACGGGGTCTCCGCAGCGGGCTTCCGGTCGAAGAAAAGCACGTTGGCCTTGACTCCGCCCGCGTAAAAGATTCCGGTCGGCAAACGCAGGAGCGTGTGGACGTCGCACTCGTGCAGTAGTTTCCGCCGGACCGTCTCGCCCGCTCCGCCCTCGAAGAGCACGTTATCGGGCACGACAATTGCGGCCCGGCCGTTGATGGTGAGCAGCGTCTTGACGTGCTGGAGGAAGTTCAACTGTTTGTTCGACGTGGTGGCCCAAAAGTCGTCGCGGACGTAGGTCAGATCTTCGCGCTCAACCTCGCCGCCTGCGCCCACTACCGTGATCGACGACTTCTTCCCGAACGGCGGATTGGTGAGCACCATCTCGAAGTGCTCGCCCGGCTGGCTCTGGAGGGAGTCGGCGACGGTGATCGGACTGTCGGCCTCGGGGGCACCGATAGCGTGGATGAGCAGGTTCATCTGGCAAATCCGCGCCGTGTTGTCGACAATCTCCCAGCCCCGGAAGGCGTCATACTTTAAGTGCCGCTTCTGGTCGGGATCGAGCGCGTAATTGCGCGCGATGAAGTCATGGGCAGCGAGGAAGAAGCCCCCAGTGCCGCAGGCCGGATCGCAGACGCGCTGGTCCGGTTCGGGACGCATCACCTCGACGATGGCCTTGATGAGCGCGCGCGGCGTGAAATACTGGCCCGCGCCCGTCTTCACGTCCTCCGCGTTCTTGGCGAGCAGGCCCTCGTAGGCGTCGCCCTTGACGTCGGCGTCCATAGCCGTCCAGAACTCCTGGCCAATCAGGTCGACCACCAAGCGTCGCAACTTGGCAGGGTCCTGGATGCGGTTCTGGGCCTTCCGGAAGATCACCCCGAGGGTCCCCGGATTGCGGCCGAGTTCGGCGAGGATGTGTCGGTAATGGATCTCCAGGTCGTCGCCGTCGCGGTCGAGCAGCGACTGCCAGTCGAGGCCCGCAGGGACCAGCGACGGCCGGTTGTGAGGGGGTTTGGCGAGTTCGTCCGACATCTTGAGGAAGAGCAGGTAGGTGAGTTGCTCGATGTAGTCCTGATAGCTCAGGCCGTCGTCACGCAGGACGTTGCAGTAGTTCCAGAGTTTGGCGATTAGGGCTGGCGCATCGCTCATCGGCGTGACCTCCGGCCTGCGGCGGGTACGGGAACGGCGCGCTCGGCGTTGACACGGTCGAGTAGGACCTCGGCGGGCTCATCGGCAGGGTCCTGAGGAACAAGGTTTCCCCGGAAAGCGACATTCAGGATTCCGTGACGCAGCGAGGCAGTCCGTCCGAGGGAATCCTCCACTGCCCGAACCAGGACATGAATGATCGAGAACTGCCGCTCAACCTCTTGAGCGATTCGAGCCTGCTCCGCGACCGGCGGTAGCGGTACGGGCATGTTCTTGAGATCGCCGCCGGAGATACCAGTCTGACCCGCCGTTGTCCTTCTACGAAGCAGGATGTAGTTGCGCGAATATCCGCCAGATGCGGCGAGTTCGAGAAACGCGGGCTCGGCGACGTCCTTGTTCACCACAGCACGTATAAGTTTATCTGGGTGCAGTATGGGCATTGGCAGCCTTCGCACCATCGCGCAGGCTCCGACAAACTCCGGGTTGCCACTGTACCTAGTGAAGAGCAGGTCTTCCGCAGTGATAAAAAAAGGCTGCAGGTCCTTCGACTTGTTCCCGTTCGGCAGGTAGCGGATGTCGTCAACGTCGAGCGCAAGAGGGCGTACCGCGCTGATGCGAAGTATGGGAACTCCTTTTTGATCAGCCGTCGGCCGTGAAACGAAGATACCGTTCCGAAGGAGAAGCAGCAGATCGCCGAACCTCGTCCACTCCCAACCCCTAGGCAGTGAAGGGAAGTTCGTATCGCGAAGCGGCATAATATCTGCCCGCCGGAGCATAACGTCTGCCCCTTCGTCCTCAGGATGCTGAGGCACTAGGCGTCCGGTTATCGCCGCCTGCAACACCGCCGCCCGCATCCGCTGGAGGTTCCGGCGGGCGCGCAGGAGCGCCGCGCCCCCCGCGTCGATCCGCGAAAATTGCTCCTCGATCGCGGTGACAATGCGGCGCTGCTCGGCGAGAGGGGGAAAGGAAACCGGGTAGCCGGAGAGTTCATCCCATTTGATACGAGGTCGATGCGTGCCGGTAGACTTCGCGTTCGCAAACGCGACCAATTCCGGCTGGTTCAGGAAGTACATCAAGAACTTGGGCGCGAGCCACTCGACTGCGGGTAGAATAATGAACTCGCCTGACGCCACACCAGCGAAGTCAGGAACGCATACCTTGTTGAGATAAGGGCGCAGTCGTGCGTACAATGTATCGCCCGCTTTGAACTTTGCGCCTGAACCCTTGATGTTTACGCTGTCCCCGCTACCTAGAATTTTTGTCGTGCGGGCTTCCACGTGTTCGAGACCCAGATACCGCCCGCCGTTTGATCGGGCTGCCACCATTTCTCGTCGGGGTCCGATGATCTGTCCCAGCGTAGTCGCTAGCCAGCCCGGCGGCGCTGTCGCGTTCACGCCGCCAGTACCTCCGTTATCTCTTCAAGGAGCGGATCGAGGTCTCGGCCGAATAAGGCCGCCGCCTTCCCCAAGCCGCCCCGCTCGACGAACGGATTCAGGTCGAAGTCGTCCCGCGTGATTGTGAGGCTCGTCGCGACGTGGTCTTTGATCGCCTCCAGCCACTGGCGCTGCTCGCGTGTGAACGTGCGTCCGGCCGCTTCCTGGCGCCGGAGCCACTCCTCGAACCGCTGGTCCACGAGCGCCGGAAACGGCACCAGCTCGGTGTCTTGCTGCAACTCGAAGCGCACGAGCGACACGAGATCCGTGAGCACCTGTCCTCCCGCCCCCCGAACGCGCGATTTCTCCAAGGCCCCGTATGCTTGCCAGACTCTCTCGGGCGTGAGATTGTACGGGGGCCTCGCGATGGCGTACGCTAGGTCTTTGATGTTCTTGAACGTGAGCCGCTGCCGGTACGGGCGGCTGTAGAGGATCTGCAGGGCCGTCACGTCGTCCTTGTTCTTGTCGATGAACTCCTGGAATGAGCGGACGATGGCCTTCGCCCGCTGGGCGGCGTCGGCGGAGTAGCCCGCCTCGGCAACGACGTCCTTGGACACCTCATCAATCGCCTGCTCGTAGGAGCGGCGAACGTCGATCAGCCTCTCCCGAAGTTTCGGGTTGGTCGCCAGCGGCTCCACGGCGGCCTCCAGCAGCCTCCGCGCGGCGTCGTCCACGTCTTGCTGGCTCGGCGTCTCGGCACCCACCGCGTCGCGCGCTGCGTGCCACTGCCGGTCGGGGTCGAGCGCCTCGACGAGCCCATGGATGAGATCGTCTAGTTTGATGCCTCCCGCGACCTGCTCCAAGTCCGCCCGATCATCCTTGGTGATCTGGCGGGCCAGCCGCGCCAGACGGCTCGCGACCGAGGAGACCGTGTCCGGGTCGCGGGCCCCGAGCGCGATCTGCCTGAGCAGTTTGTCGAAGGGCACGGTGGGCGCGCGCTCCAGCGGGGCGGTGTCCATGAGCGCGGTCTCGGTGACGCCCACGGCGTCCACGATGACGAACCGGGTCTTGGCCCGGGCGTCCGGCGTGACGCCGCGGAGTTCGTTCTCGTCAATCACCCGGACGCCCCGGCCTTTCATCTGCTCGAAGAACGTCCGCGACCGGACGGCCCGCATGAAAAGCAGGCACTCCAGCGGCCTGACGTCGGTGCCGGTAGCGATCATGTCGACGGTCACGGCAATCCGCGGGTTATAGGAATTGCGGAACTCGGCGATCAGGTCCTCGGTGCTCTTGCCGGTCGTCTTGTAGGTGATCTTCGCCGCGAAGTCGTTGCCCTTGCCGAACTCCTCGCGGACAATCTGGACGATGTCCTCCGCGTGGGAATCATCTTTCGCGAAGATGAGCGTCTTGGGCACGTCGCTGCGGCCCGGAAAAATCTCGGTGAACAGCCGGTCGCGGAAGGTCTTGACGACGGTGCGGATTTGGTCCGGCGTGACGACCTTGCGATCCAGCTGCTCCGGATCGTAGGCCAGCGGCTCGTCCAGTTGCTCCCATCGGACTTGGCGGGTCTCCCGGTGCCGAAAACCGGTCACGATGCCCGCCTCAATCGTCGAGCCGTGATCACCAATCTGGGTCCGGATTCGGTAGACGTCAAAATCGACGTTGACGCCGTCAGCGACGGCCTGTTCGTGCAGGTACTCCATGACCAGGTTCTGCCGGAAGAACCCGAAGGTGATCTTCGCGGGCGTTGCCGTGAGCCCGATCAGGTAAGCGTCGAAGTACTCCAGCACCTGCCGCCAGAGGTTGTAGATCGAGCGATGGCACTCGTCGATGATGACAAGATCGAACGTCTCGATCGCCACCGCCGGATTGTAGGCCACCTCAACCGGCGCGGGAGGCTCGATGGCCGAACCGGGCTCCTCGTCCAGTTCGGGCGCGAGCGGCTCGCCCCTCAGGATCGAATACATTCGCTGGATCGTGGAGATGCACACCCGCGCCACGGGGTCGATCGCCTGAGACGCGAGGTGCTGGACGTTATAGAGTTCGGTGAACTTCCGACCGTCGTCCGGGGTGGTGAACTGCTGAAACTCCTTGAGCGTCTGGCGCCCGAGGTGCGCGCGGTCGACGAGGAAGAGCACTCGCCGGGCGCCGCCGTGCTTGATGAGCCGATACGCCGTGTTCACGGCAACGAAGGTCTTGCCCGATCCCGTGGCCATCTGGATCAGGGCACGGGGACGGTCATCGCGCAGCGATCGCTCCAGGTTCTCAATCGCGCGCGCCTGAGCGGGCCACAGCCCGGCCGGGTTCAGCGGGGGCATCGCCCGGAGCCGGTGCCGCAGCGTCGATGCGATTGGGCGTTCCTTGATTTCCCGTATCCATCCGGCGAGCGTCGCGGGCTGGTGAAACGAGAACAGGGCGCGGCTGCGCGGCTCGGGGTCGGCCCGATTGGTAAACCGGGTCTCGACACCCGTGGATTCGTACGCGAAGGGTAGGGGCTTGGCGGGCGCGTCGACGTAGTCCGGCAGACCGTCCCTATACTTGGTGGACTGCCTCTCGACGCCCGTGAGGGTAGTCCCGGCCGCCTTTGCCTCGATGCTGCCGACCGCTTGGCGGTCCACGAACAGCAGGTAATCAGCCCGGCCGTGCGGCGACTTGAGGACGAATTCCCGCACCGCCACGCCCTGCGCCGCGGCGAGGTTCAGCGCGTCCATGTCCTGGACGGCCCAACCCGCCGCCTGCAACTGCCGATCGATCTCGACACGGGCGCGGGCCTCGGGTGTCAGGTATGAATCGGAGCCAGGTGGAATAGGCGCGACCCCCCTCGCAAATGGTCCGGCCGCTCCTTTCCACCGTTCGGCGCGTTTCTTGAGCCGCCCTCCGCGGTGACAAGGCACCTCGCTGCGAGACGGCCAATAACGGAACGAAAAAGGCCCCCTACGGGAGACGAGACATACTTGCTTAACCTGGGAGAGTTGCTATGAATTCGCCGGTCCGCGAGAACCCTGTTGACGTCTTCATGCAAGCCGTCTGAGGAATGGCAGCAGGATTCGCGGCCTCGGGATACCGGGTCATTGACAAGCAAGCCTGTGACGATTGTCCAATTGAAAAAGGTGCGAAGGTTGCGATCGTGCTGATCGCTCATCGTCCCGCGTAGGTTGAGGAGAAATGCGAGGCGGGTAGCATAAAAAGCGCAGAGCACGAACCGGCCAAATCTGCGATTGACAGTCATGCTAGGCGGGTAGTATCGTGCGGGTATGGCAAGGAAGAAGACCGTGTCCAAGGAGAAGCGCAGGAAAGACCCTCTTGCTGTGGCCCTGGGCAAACGGGGAGGGTTAGCCCGGGCGAAAAGCCTGACCAAGGAAGAGCACGTCGCTCTAGCCCGCAAGGCGGCCTTGGCACGCTGGTCCCGAGTGCGGGCTACGAAGAAGGCCGCTCGGCGTGAACATGCGGAATAGGCTGGGCGGATCGGACGCGGTTGACGGGGCCCTCCGAGAGACTACCGGAAGCTGGGCCGATATCGATCCGGATGCCGTGGTCACTGCGATTTACCGTGTCCGTGAAGAGGGAACTCGGCCACCATTGGAGCCATGATGCCGTACGTGGACGGTCAGCCCGACGACGCGGTCATCGGAGAAATCGTGCGGCGCGTCCTCGCTGTGACCCGGCCCGACCGCATTATTCTTTTCGGCTCGGCCGCCACCGGCCGGATGAACCAAGACAGCGATGTGGACCTCCTCGTGCTCGAGCGTGAGGTTGCGGACGCTCGCGAGGATATCATCCGCATCCGCGAGGCACTTGCCGGGCTTCCGTTCCCGTTCGATGTCGTCGTGATGAGCCGAGATCGCTTCGAGGAGACCCGCAACGTCATCGGGGGAATCGCGTGGCCGGCGGCCCGATACGGGCGCGTCATCTATGAAGCCGCCTGAGGGGTCAAGCGCGACTTCGTTGTCCAGTGGGTCCGGAGCGCCAACGCTGATCTAACAGCCGCAAGGTACTTGCTCAGCGGCGGAACGGAAGTCGTCCGTGGTGCGGTTTTTCATGCACAGCAGGCCGTTGAGTGAGCAGCTGCCTTCTAAGCAGCGGGTCGGGGGTTCAAGTCCCTCCGGGCGCGCCACTCGTGCCGGGTCCAGCCCGGAGACATAGGTAACACTTTGTACTTAGTACTACAGCCGCACTTCATTTTTTAAGCCCCGCTTGAGTCGCGCCACGCGCCGTCGGTAGTGACAGCGTTGCGCGCGCGCTTGATGACGACGCCGCCACGTCGACCACCGCAGGGTGTGCGTGAGAT
>Ga0207416_1000269_pt1 | contig 94755 bp, 90 predicted proteins | sample PaiPotPPM11metaG_FD_184107 | JGI IMG/M metagenome (GOLD analysis project Ga0207416, IMG submission 184107) | Iron sulfur acid spring bacterial and archeal communities from Banff, Canada, to study Microbial Dark Matter (Phase II) - Paint Pots PPM... ... | reverse complement strand
ATTCGCCGGAGAAAGTCACCGCCTCCGCTCCCGTCAGGCTACAGGGAGATCCCGCAAATCGGCGTAACGAGCGCCGGGGTCATTTTAATCCCGCCGGAGGGGTCAGGATAATCCCGCCGTTGCCAAGCGCGAAATGGTCGTGGATCGACTTCTCGCTGAGCCGGCCTTTTTTGCGATCGCGTCGCGGAGCACTGCGCCGGCGCCGAGTGCCTTACGAATTGCCGCCGCGGAGATACGAGCGAGCGGGATTCCGCCCAATTCCGGAATGAGATAGTCACGAATGATCCCGCCGTAGCGCTCAAGCGTCTTCGGTGCGAGCTCGCCAGCCAATTCGCAATGCCAGCCAGCGTGTGCAGTAGTCGCCGAAGCGCATCCGCGACGAACGGGGCTGGCGACCCCCTTCTGTTTGGGTTACGAGTGCCGCCAGTGCGCTCTCGGCCTCGCGACGCGTGCCGCCAAACGCGCGGTAGATGCGGTGCTGCCGACCGTCCTCGCCACGCTCCCCAAAGACGCTCAATTCCCACCGCTCGGGACCGCCGCTGTGTCGCCGGCGTTCCCGGCGACGGAGTGAACCGCGCATCGCGGCCTCCTTCCGGCGTTTGGTGGGCCAAACCGTGGGCCAAAACGCCGGTGCATGCAAAAAACCCGCGTCAGACGCGGGTTTTCACTGGTAGCCCCAACGGGATTCGAACCCGTGTTACCGCCGTGAGAGGGCGGCGTCCTAGGCCTCTAGACGATAGGGCCGACTGCTCCCGGTCAGAGATTCGAACTCCGATAACAGCTTCCAGAGAGCTGCGTCTTACCATTAGACGAACCGGGATTGGCGGTTTCGCCCTGCGTTGCGTCCAGCAAACGTCTCCGTTTGGCTGTGGCAATTCGGGCACAGCATCCGGAGATTCTCCACGCGGTGGTCGTCTCGGATGCCGTTTCGATGATCGATTTGGATGGACAGAGGCTTGCCCCTCCATTTGTCCAGTCCGCACTCGTCACAGACGTTTTTGAGTATACCAGCCTCGATCAAGCGTCTTTTGACGGTGCGCCGGCTCTTGGCCTCAGCGAGCACCCGCTCAACGGTCCATGCCCTGGCGCGCGGCCGAAGGTCGCCGCGCCGGACGGCCTTGCTCCACGTCGCAGGCTTGAATCCAAAGCGAATGCGACATTCTCGGTAGGAGTGTCCTTCGTCGTAGTAACGTCGAATAGCAATCCAGTCGTATCTGGGCTCCAGAGACGCGCTCAGGCGCCCGAATCGAATGGCCTTGTACCAAGCTTGCAGCGTAAACCCGAACTCCCCGATGCATGCGTCCCGATCATGCCCCGAGTCATAAAACCGCTGCACCTCACCCCAATCGTAGCGCTTCCTCACTCGCCAAGCGTACGAGCAAGGGGTGCCACCTGTCCGGCACTCTCGGGACCGGAGGCGGCAGGCTTCGGAGCAATACCGTACGATACATCAGGTCCGTCCGTCGGCGCCCAGGCGCAGGCGGCAAATCCGCTCGCTCCAGGAGATACCGTGCAGGCAGTCGTCCTCGTCGGTGGGGAGGGCACCCGGCTTCGGCCGCTGACCCTCGAGACCCCGAAACCCATGGTCCCGGTCATGAACATGCCCTTCCTCGAGCGGACGCTGCGGCGCCTCAAGGAAGCCGGAATCAACGACGTCATCCTGCCGGCGGGCTATCTCCCCGAGGCGATCACCTCGTACTTCGGCGACGGCTCGCGGCTCGGACTGCGCCTCCGCTACGTCATCGAAGAGGTGCCGCTCGGCACGGCCGGGGCGCTCAAGAACGTGGAGCAGTACATCGACGGCCCGTTCTTCGTCCTCAACGGCGACGTCCTGACCTCACTCGACCTGCGCGCCATGCTCGCCTACCACCAGCGCAAGAGCGGCCTGGCGACGATTCACTTGATCCCAGTCGAGGATCCCAGCCCCTTCGGCTGCGTCGTCCACGACCCGGCCGGTCGGGTCCAAGCCTTCGTCGAGAAGCCGAAGCGCGAAGAGGCGCCGACCAACGAGATCAACGCCGGGACGTACCTTCTCGAGCGTGAGGTGCTCGACTACATCCCCGCGGGCCGCCCGGTCTCGATCGAGCGCGAGACCTTCCCACAGCTCATCGCGTCAGGGCGGCCCCTGTACGCGTACACGACCGCCGACTACTGGATCGACTTGGGCCGCCCGGAGGCCTACCTCGACGCCCACCGCCACATCTTCGACGGCACGATGCCCCTCGGCAGCATGCCGGGTATCGACGGGCCAGGGCGAGAGAGTGTCCCTCCGTCGGCGCTGCGCCCGCCGGTCTTCATCGGCAATGGCTGCACGGTGGCGCCGGACGCCGTCGTCGGCCCGTACACCGTGCTCGGCGACGGATGTGACATCGGCCCCGAAGCGATTGTCGCGGACTCACTTCTCTGGGACGATGTCGTCGTCGAAGCAGGCGCAGCGCTCGCCTGGTCGATCGTCGCCAGCCGCGCCCGCATCGGGGCCGGCGCGCAGATCGCGCACGGCTCGGTCATCGGCCACGACGCCGTGATCCCGCCCGGGGCACACGTCGAAGAAAACGCGAGAATCGCCGCTATCGGACATTAACCGGCGTCACCGTCCACCGGCCTCGGTTTATGGCCCCTCGTTCCGAGGGTACGAAACGAATGGGACAAGCGACCGTGTCCTGGGAGTACGGCTACTTCGCGAACGCGCCAAGGTACCGTCTCGCCGGCGCCAGTTTTGGCCGCCGGATCCTTCAAGGGGACGATGTTGACCATCCAAGCGCCGCGCATGCTGTTTCTGGGTTCCTTCCCGCCACGGGAGTGCGGGATCGCCACGTTCATGAAGGACGTGGTCGACTGCGTCGATGAGGCATTCGGAGCGCGCAGCGCCGTGATCGCGATCGACGAACCGGGCGGCGAGGGCCGTTCGTACCCGAACCGAGTGGTTGCTCGGCTGGTTCAGCAAGACTTCGATTCGTACCGGCGGATCGCCGACTTCATCAACACCTCTCCGTGCGACGTCCTGAACATCCAGCATGAGTACGGTTTGTTCGGCGGCTCCGAGGGCGAGTGGGTCGTCGACCTCATCGCCGGCGTGCGCAAGCCCGTCGTCACGTCGCTGCACACCGTCCTGCCCGATCCCTCGCCCGAGCATCTGCGCGTCGCGCGCGCGCTGTGCGCCACATCGACGGCGGTCGTCGTCCTCTCGGAGACCGGACGCGAATTGCTGATCGAGCGGTACGGCGTCGATCCCGCCAAGATCTCGGTGATCCATCACGGGGTCCCGGACGTGCCGTTCCGCGAAAGCGCACCGCTCAAGCGCGCCCTCGGTCTCGACGCGCGCATGACGATCTCCACCTTCGGCCTGATCAATCGCGGCAAGGGACTCGAGTACGCGATCGATGCGATGGCCGCGGTCGTCGCGTCGCATCCCGAGGCGCTCTACCTGGTTTTGGGCCAGACGCATCCGGTCATTCGTCGCCACGAAGGCGAGTCGTACCGCGACGAGCTCAAAGCGAAGATCGCCGAAAACGGGCTCGCCGACAACGTCAAGCTGGTCGACAAGTATCTCGACTTCGATGAGTTGCTCGGCTATCTCGGCGCGACCGACATCTACCTCACGCCGTATTTGAATCCGACCCAAGTGGTCAGCGGCACGCTGGCGTACGCGATCGGCCTCGGCAAAGCCGTCGTGTCGACCCCGTATCTCTACGCGCAAGAATTGCTCGCACACGGACGCGGCTTCCTCACGCCGTTCCGCGACGCGTCGGCGATCGCGACGACGCTCGTCGCGCTGCTCGACGATCCCGCGCTGCGCGAGAGCACGGAGCGCCGCGCGTACCGCTTCGGACGCCGCATGACCTGGCCGAACGTCGCCCAAGCCTACGGCGCGCTGTTCGCCGACCTGCAGCCGCTCTCGCGACGCACGGCGCTGGCTACCTCAGCGTGATGTCGGGAACGGGCCGGTTGACGATGCAAACGTACCGGTTTCCGGCGCTCGACCACCTCCTCGCGATGACGGACGACGTCGGCATCTTGCAGCACGCCACCCTCGACGTGCCGAATCGGTCGTGCGGCTACTGCACCGACGACGTCGGGCGCGCCCTGATCGTCGCCTGCGAGGCGGCGTCGCGTTTCCCCAAGGACCGCGACATCGCGCGGCTCGTCTCCACCTACCTCGCGTATCTGCACGACGCGCAGCTGCCCAACGGCTGGTTCCACAACTTCATGGGCTACGACCGCCGGTGGCAAGATCAAGGCGGAACGCCGGATGCGGTCGGTCGCGCGATCTGGGGACTCGGCTACGCGGAACGTTTCGCGCCGCGCGAATCGTGGCGTGCGTTGGCGGGCGAATTGCGCCGTCGTGCGCTCGCCGACATCGCCGGAATGGAGTACGTGCGTTCACGCGCGTATGCGGCGCTGGGCTTGGTGCAGTCGTTGGCGACGCGTCCCGACGACGAGTTCACCGTGCGCGCGGTCCTCGACGATGCGGCGCGTGCGATCGCCGACGAGTACGATGCGCATCGCGCTCCCGACTGGGAGTGGTGCGAAGACCTCATGACCTACGACAACGCGCGCATGCCGGAAGCGCTGTTGCGTGCGGGCGACGCGCTCGGTGACGAACGCTACATCAGCGCCGGCCTCGCGATGCTCGACTTTTACGTCGAAGCCGTGATCGAAGGCCCTTCGACCAGTTCGGGGCAGGCTCTCTTCCAGCCGGTCGGCAGCGAAGGATGGTATCCCCGCGGCGGGAAGAAGGCGCGCTTCGGTCAGCAGCCGCTCGAAGCGGCGGCGCTCGTCGATGCCGCGCTCGTCGCGCACGACCTCACCGGCAACGCGGAGTGGCGTGACGTCGCCGAGATCGCGCACGCCTGGTACGGCGGCGCGAACGTGCTCGGGATCCCGCTCGCGGTCGAGGGCGGATGCCGCGACGGTCTCGACGCGGGGTCCTGCAATCCCAATCAAGGCGCCGAGTCGACGCTCTCCTATCTCATGAGCGCGATCGCGCTGGCGAACCGCTCGACTGCGTCGCTGTCGCTGCGCGTCGCGAAATAAGCGCGCTCGTCGCGCGATGCGCGAGGGCCATGATCGTCAGCATCGGGTTCACGCCTGATGCGCTCGGGAACGCGGACGCATCGGTGACGAGCAGCCCCGCGACGCCGTAGACCCCTCCATCCGGGTCGACGGCGCCGTCGACGGGGCTCGCGGCCATGCGCGCCGTTCCCATCTGGTGTGCGGAGAACAACGAGACAGCAACTCGCGCTTCGGCGCGTCGCATGAGCTCGGCGGCGAAGGCGTCGAGGCCGGCGGGCGTCGCATCGACCGCATCGAGTCCCAGTCCGTCGCGATACAACGTCAGCACGCGACGCGCTCCGGCCGCGAAGGCGATGCGGGCCGCGCCGGCCAGTGCGGTCGCGAGGTGCCGCGCGTCGTACGGATCGATCGCGTAGCGCACGTCGGCGCGGTCGTCCGTACCGACGCTTCCTTCGCCGCGGTCGCGCGTGAGCGCGATCAATACCGCGCGATTGCGGATGGTGGCGATGTCCGCTGCGTGTTCGGCCGCTCCGCGCCACGGCAGGCCCGTCGCCAAGATCCCCGGATGCGACGGCGCGGCTTCGATCGCTGCACCGAAGCCATCCGCAAGGTCGGAAAACTCATCGCAGAGCGCGCTCTGCATGGGGCCGTGCCAAGTTTCGATCGGGTGGTCGAACTCCACCGAGAGCGCCTGCACCGGATGCAGGTGGAGATGACGGCCGAGATGCGGCGAGCGAACACCGCTGCGCGTCAGCACGCCCGGCGTGCGCAGCGAGCCGGCGGCGACCACGACCAGCGGCGCGTCGACGGTGAGCAGTGCACCGCCGGCCGTCGTGGCCTCGACCCCCCTCACCGCACCGTCTGCGATGCGCACGCGATCGACGCGCACGCCCGCGAACACTGCGGCTCCCGCCTCGACGGCGTCGCGCAGGTAGGTGTTGGCGGTTGAACCTTTGTAGCCGTACGCGCAGCCGAACCCGCAGTAGCCGCAGCCGTCGCCGCTGCACGTCGCGTTGCGCGGGATCGGGCGCATGCTCCAGCCGAGCTTCGCGCAGCCGTCGACGATCACGGCATTGTTGCGGTTGTGCGTCGTCGCGACGGTCACGCCGAGCCGCGACTCGACGGCATCGTACGCGTCGGCGAGTTCGGCCGCGAACGACGGGCGGCCGAGCGTCTCGCCCCACTCCGCGGCGAGCGCGGCGGGCAGGCGCAGCGACGTCGACCAGTTCACGCTGGTGCCGCCGCCGATGCAGGCACCGGCCAGAATCGAGACGCCCAGGTCGACGGTCGAGCACAGGCCGGCTTCGAGGTAGAGCGCGCCCATCGATTCGGCCTCACGCTGACGGGCGGCGACGTCTTCGATCGGCGGTCCGGCCTCCAGTACGACGACCCGCAGGCCCGCTTCGGCGAGGAGTGCGGCGGCCACGCCGCCCCCGGCGCCGGAACCGACGACCACCGCGTCGGCCGACAAGCGCCCCTCCGCGGGCGGCGTGCTCAGCGGAAAGGGCGGCAGGCGGTTCGCCACGTCCGTGCGGGGACCGGGGTAGCCCAGCCCGTCCCAGACGGCGCTGCGGCCCGAGCCGTCGTCGGCACCGTACGCGCCGAACAGCGCGAGCCGCGTGAAGGCATCGAACGCGGGGCGCAGCGGGCCGATCTCTCCGAGCTTGCAGAGAACGCGCTCGCGCGCGTCCCGGTCGAGTTCGGCGAAGCCGCGGGGGCGGCCGGCCAGCAGCAGCCCGGCAACCGGACTGCTCAGCAGTGAGAGCACTCCCGCCAGGCGACCGCGTTTGTGCGCCGGCAAGGCGCCGAGCGAGGCACCGGCAACGGCCGTCGCGACAGCCCGATCGGCGTGCGGCGGGATCACCGTGTCGACGATCGCGGCGAGCGTTTTTTCCTGCGCGGGCTTCAACACGACCGAGCCTTCGGCGGCGTGTGCGAAGCGGACCCCCGGGTTCACACTGTCCGCTAGATCAAGGTTTTTCCGTAACGGAGGGACATTCGAACGGCCTCCGCGTAGGTGCCGGGTCGGGGTCGAACGCTCCCCGCTAGGCGAAAATGGCCTACGCGGCGAAGTGTCGTGTGATGCTGGCGCCTACCGAACTCCTCAATGACGTCCAGCGCGCGGCCGTCGAACATACTGATGGCCCCGTGCTGATCTTCGCGGGTGCTGGATCCGGAAAGACGCGTGTCCTCACGCACCGGATCGCCTATCTGCTCGAAGAGAAAAAGGTCTTCCCCGACCGGATCCTGGCGGTGACGTTCACCAACAAGGCGGCCGGCGAGATGAAGTCCCGTCTCGAGCGGATGGTCGGCGCTCCTGCCCGCGATCTATGGGTCGGCACCTTTCACGCCATGTGCGTGCGGATGCTGCGCCGCGACGGCAAGAAGATCGGCATCTCGCCGAACTTCGCGATCATGGACTCCGCCGACCAGCAGGCGATCGTCAAAGAAGTGATCGCCGATCTCGACTACGACGAGCGGCAGATCACGCCTGGCGCCGCGCTGGCCGAGATCTCGAAGGCGAAGAACAACCTGTGGTCGCCCGAGCAGTACGAGGAGAAGAACCCCTCGTTCGCCGGCGAGCGCTACGCCAACGTCTACCGTGAATACGACCGCCGCCTCGGCGAGTCGAACGGCCTCGACTTCGACGACCTGATCGCCAACGCGATCAAGCTGCTCGACGACGACGACGATGCACGCGCGCGCTATCAGAACAAGTTCAAGTACATCCTGGTCGACGAGTACCAGGACGTGAACTACGCGCAGTATCGCCTCGTCGCGACGCTGGCCAAGGAGCACGGCAACATCACGGTCGTCGGCGACGACGACCAGTCGATCTACTCGTGGCGCGGCAGCGACTACCGCATGATTCTGCGGTTCGAGGAAGATTTTCCGGGCGCGACCGTCTTCAAGCTGGAAGAGAATTACCGTTCGACCCAGACGATCCTGACCGCCGCGAACGAGCTGATCGAGCAGAACGCGGGCCGTCATCCGAAGAAGCTGTTCACCAAGCGCGATGCGGGCGAACCGCTGACGGCGTTCCAGGCCGAGTCCGAGCGCGCCGAAGTGCGCTACGTGATGGAGAAGATCAAGGAGCACGTGCGCGAAGGCGCCGCGTACCGCGACTTCCTCGTGCTGTACCGCACCAACGCGCAGTCGCGCTACTTCGAAGAAGGCTTCCTCGCCGAAGGCATCCCCTACCGCGTCGTCGGCGGCGTCGGCTTCTACGCGCGCACCGAGGTCAAGGACATGCTGTCCTACCTCCGCTACATCGTCAACCCGTCCGACGCGGTCGCGTTCCGCCGCATCGTCAACGTTCCGCGCCGTTCGATCGGTCAGCAGACGCTGGCGTCGCTGCTCGAAGCCGCGAACCAGTCGGGCGTCTCGGTCGGTCAAGCCGTGTTCGACTCGAACCTGCTCAAGCGCGCGGTGCCGAAGAAGCAGCGCGAGCTCGAGCGCTTCGCTGAACTGATCAACGACCTGCGCGAGAAGGCTGCGTCCTTCTCGGTCAGCGAGCTGCTCGTTGCGGTGATGGAAGAATCCGGCTACCTGCGCGAGCTCCAGGCCGACGAGACGGCCGAAGGGCGCGCGCGCATCGAGAACCTGCAGGAGCTGGTCGGCGTCGCCCGCGAGTTCGAGCAGAATCCCGAAACGGGCAGCACGATCGACGACTTCCTCTCGAACATCGCCTTGATCAGCGACATCGACACGCTCGACCCCGAGTCGTCGTTCGTGACGCTGATGACGATGCACGCGGCGAAGGGCCTCGAGTTCCCGATCGTCTTCCTGACCGGCCTCGAAGAGGGCGTCTTCCCGCACACGCGCGCGCTCACCGACATGACCGAGCTCGAAGAAGAGCGCCGTCTCGCCTACGTCGGCGTGACGCGCGCGATGGATCGCCTCTACCTCTCGTTCGCCGCGCGGCGCACGCTCTTCGGCAACACGTTTTCGCATCCGAAGTCGCGCTTCATCGAAGAGATGCCCTCGGTCGAAGCGATCGGCGGCGTCGGCATCGGGCCGCGTCCCGGCGGCGGCCGCTGGCGCGAAGTCTCGATCCACGAGAACGCCGGCGCGGGTGTCGGGATGGATCTCAACCCGGGCGAAAAGGTCCGTCATCCCAAGTGGGGCGAGGGCACCGTGGTCGACGTCGCGGGCGCCGGCGGCGACGGTCTGCTCACGATCAACTTCCCCAACGTCGGCCAGAAAATGGTCATGCTCAAATACGCGCCGCTGGAGAAAGTGGTCTAGAGCGCAAACGGTGATGGACCGAGCGCAGAGTAACAGCGCCCGGCCCCTTACGACGATGCGAGGTCGGATGTGGGGGCCCCGCGGTGCGCAGCACCGTGGGGGGCGCGTAGCCTGGGGCGGAGCGCCGTGAAAATTGGCGTCGCCGGCGCGCTCGGGAGATTGGGGCGCGTGGCTTGTGCTGCGGTTGAAGCCCAGGAAGATCTCGAGCTTACCGCTACGTTTGCGCGCGGAGACGATCTCCGCGCGTTTGCGGCGTCCGGTCTCGACGTCATCGTCGATTGTACCGTGTATCCGGTGACGCTCGACGTCGCGCGCGCGGCGCTCGACGCGGGCGTACCGGTGGTGATCGGTGCGACCGGGTGGAGTGACGACGAGCTCCGCGTCCTCGCGGCTCGCAGCGAGGAGACCGGCGTCCCCGCGATGTTCGTTCCGAACTTTTCGTTCGGCGCGGTGCTGATGATGCGCTTCGCGGCGCAGGCGGCACGCGTCATCCCCCGTGCGGAGATCATCGAATTGCATCACGACGCGAAGCGCGACGCGCCCAGCGGAACCGCCAAACTGACGGCGCAGCGCATCCACGAGGCCGGCGCGCCGCTGCCGCCGATCCACAGCGTTCGCCTCCCCGGGCTGCTCGCGCACCAGGAGACGATCTTCGGCGGTACCGGCGAGACGCTCACCCTGCGCCACGACTCGCTCTCGCGCGAGTCGTTCGGCCCCGGAATCATCGCGGCCGTCCGCGCGGTGCGCAACCAAACCGGGCTCGTGATCGGTCTCGACGCCATCGTGAACGAAAAGCTCGCGGCATGCGACTAGCGGTCATCGGCGCGACCGGCGTCGTCGGCGGAACGATCCTGCGCGTGCTCGACGAGCGCCGCATCGCGATCGACGAACTGCTGGCGTACGCGTCGCGCGAGCGGCCCGAGGGGCTGTCGTTTCGCGGAAAGACCGTACCGATCGCGGCCGCGACGCGTGAACGGCTGTTCGCTGACCGGCCGGACGTCGCGTTCTTCGCGTCGAGCGACGACGCCAGCGCGGAGCTCGCCGAGTCGCTGGTCGAAGCGGGCATCGTCGTCATCGACAACACCTCGACGTTCCGGCTCGCCCTGCACGTTCCGCTGGTCATCCCCGAGGTGAACCCGCATGCGATCCGCGCGGACGACCGGCTCTTCCCGGTCGCGAACTGCACCGCGATCGTGCTGACCGTGGCGCTCGCGCCGCTCGACCGCGCGGTCGGGTTGCGCTCGGTGCGCGTCGCGACCTATCAAGCGGTGAGCGGAGCCGGCCGGGCCGGGCTCGATGCGCTCGCGGCGGAAGAGGGCGGAGCCGAACCGGGGACGACCTTCGCGGCGCCGATCCATCGCAACGTCGTCCCGCAGGTCGGCTCGTACGACGGCGACGGCGACACCGGGGAAGAGCAAAAGGTCGTCGCCGAGACGCGCAAGATGCTCAACCGTCCGGACCTGCGCATCGCGGCAACGACCGTGCGCGTGCCGGTGATGCGCGCGCACAGCGAGGCGGTGTTCTTTCGCACCGAACGGGCGACCGACGTTCGCGAACTCGGTGAGGCGCTGCGCAACGCACCGGGTGTCGTCTTTCACGAACGCGGCATCGTAACGCCGCGCGACGTCGAAGACACGGACCTCGTGCACGTTGCGCGGCTGCGTCCCGAACCCGACGATCCGACCGGCACGCGCTTCCAGATGTGGGTCGTCGGCGACCAACTGCGCAAAGGCGCCGCGACCAACGGCGTGCAGATCCTCGAGCTTCTCATATCCCAAGGCCGCTTCGCTCCCACGCAGGTCCCAACGTGAACGTCACGGTTATCAAGTTCGGCGGGTCGTCGCTCGCGACGCAGGAGCTGCGAGAGGTTGCGGCTTCGCGGGTGCTCGATGCGGTGCGGCGCGGCGACAAACCCGTCGTCGTGTGTTCGGCGATCGGGCGGACGCCGGAGCCGTATGCGACCGACTCGCTTTCGGCGTTGCTCGGGCCGGTGCGGAACGGGCCGAACCGCGATCTGCTGCTCGCCTGCGGCGAGACGATCTCGTGCGCGGTGTTCGCCGAATTGCTGACCTCGCTCGGCTTTCAAGCGCAGGCGATGACCGGATTTCAGGCCGGCATCGTCACCGACGAGAAGTTCGGCGACGCGGAGATTCAGAGCGTCGACCCGGAGCCGATTCGTGCGCTGATCGCGGCCGGCATCATTCCGGTCGTCACCGGCTTTCAAGGCGGCACGCGATCGGGTGCGACGACGACGCTCGGACGCGGCGGGAGCGATCTCACCGCGGTCGCGCTCGGCGACGCGCTCGGAGCCTCAGCGGTCGAGATCTACACCGACGTCTCGGGCGTGATGACGTCCGATCCGCGCCGCGTCGCCGGGGCGCACGCGCTCGACCGGGTCACGCAGGCCGAGATGGTCGAGCTGGCGGGCAACGGCGCCAAGATCATGCACCACAAGGCCGCCGAACTGGCGCACGCGACCGCGACGCCGTACGTCGTCAAGGGCCTGCGCAGCAACGTCGGGACGACGATCGACGATACGGCGCCGGTCGATCCAGACCGTCCGGTCACCGGCCTCGCGATCATCGCCGACGTCACGTTCTGCCGCATCATCCAAGGGCTCACCGATGACCTCGAGCGCTCGGACGTCGACCGCGACGTGCTCGGCCGCATCGCCGAACACGGCATCTCGATCGACATGATCAACGTCAACGACGCCGGCGTGTTCTTCATCTGCGACGACGAGGCGGCGGAACGGGTCCGGCCGGCGCTCAGCGACTTGAACTTGGCCCTGCGGATGCGACCGCACTGCGCCAAGATCTCGATCGTCGGCGCCGGCATGCGCGGGACGTCGGGCGTCATGTATCGCGTGGTCAAGACGATCACCGATGCCGGCGTCGAGATCATCCATTCGACCGACTCGAACATCACGATCTCCATCCTCGTCCCGGCCGATCAGGCGGTGAAGGCGGAGCAGGCATTGCACGACACGTTCGGACTCGGACGCGGAGCGGTGGCGCGATGAAGTCGCTCGGCCGCATTCTGACCGCCATGGTGACGCCGTACGACCAAGACGGCGAGGTCGACGTCGTCGAAGCGGCGCGCATCGCAAGGTTTCTGGTCGCGCGCGGCAACGACGGCGTCGTCGTCGCGGGCTCGACCGGCGAGGGGAACGCGCTCGAGAACGAGGAGAAGCTCGCGCTGTTCGCCGGGGTGAAGGCGGGTCTGGGCTCCGACGGCGTCGTCATCGCCGGCACGACCGGCCCCAACACGCGGCAGTCGATCGCGCTGACGAAACAGGCGGCGGAGACCGGCGTCGACGCCATCCTCGCGACCGTTCCGGCGTACGTCAAGCCGACCCAAGAGGGGATGCTTCAGCACTTCGGCGCGATCGCCGAGTCGACCTCGCTGCCGATCGTGATCTACAACGTCCCCGGCCGCACCGCGTCGAACATGCTGCCCGCGACGTTCACCGAACTTTGCCGGCGCCACGCGAACGTCGTCGGCATCAAAGAGTCGACCGGCGACGTGAACCAGTTCACCGCGATCTTGAACGAGCGGACGCGCGAGGACGTCACGTTCTGGTCGGGTGACGACTACATCTTTCTTCCGTCGCTCGCGATCGGCGGCTACGGGCTCATCAGCGTCGCCGGGCACCTGTGCGGCCGCGAGCTGCGGGCGATGGCGGAGGCCGTCGACCGCGGCGACGTCGCGGCGGCTGCCAAGATCCACCGCGAGCTCGCGCCGCTGATCGCGGGCCTGTTCACGATCAGCAATCCGATCCCGGTGAAGTGGGCGATGGAAACGTGCGGCTTCACGGTGGGTCCGTGCCGTTCGCCGATGGGTCCGATGCCTGCCGCGCTCAAGGCCGCGCTCGAGCCGCTCGTCGCGCCGTTTCGCCCGTAGTGACCATCCTCGGTTGCCGGGTCGATGCCGTCGGCCGTGACGAAGCGGTCTCGCGTATCGCGCAGCTCGCGAATGCGGGCGGGGCGTCGGTCGTCGTGACGCTCGGCGTCGAGATGGTGATGGCCGCGCAGCGGAACGACGCGTTTCGGCGCGTGGTGAACGGTGCCGCGCTGGTCACCTGCGATACGATCGGACTGCTGCTCGCGTCGCGCGTGCGCGGCGGGCCGCTGCGCGAGCGGGTGACCGGCGTCGCGCTGGTCGATGCGCTCGCGGCGCGTTCGGCATCGCTCGGCGACGTGCGGCTGTACCTGCTCGGCGGCAGCGGCGACACGGCGCAGCGGGCAGCCGAGGCATTGCGAGCCGCGTATCCCGGGGTCGCGATCGCCGGTGCGCGCGACGGCTATTTCCGCGACGACGAGCGCGCCGCTGTGGCGGCCGCAATTCGGGCGAGCGGCGCGAACGTGCTGCTCGCGGGTCTGGGCTCGCCGAAGCAGGAGCTGTGGCTCGCGCAGTGGCTGGGAGCGACGGGGTGCGGCGTGGGGATCGGCATCGGCGGGGTGCTCGACGTCTTCGCCGGCAACGTCGTGCGGGCGCCGGCGGCCTTCCAGCGCACCGGCTTGGAATGGGCGTATCGCTTGGCGAAGGAGCCGCGTCGCTGGCGGCGCCAGCTGGCGCTCCCGCGCTTTGCCGTCGCGGCACTTGCGGAGACGCTTGGCGCGCATAAAGAAGGGAACACTCGAGGTTGATGTTCTGTACGGTGCGTCTGTGCGTGCGATGATCCTCGCGGGTGGAATGTCCACCCGCCTCTATCCGCTCACGAAAGAAGTTCCCAAGCCTCTGGTTCCCGTCGTCGGCGAACCGATCAGCGGCCACGTGATGCGCTGGCTGGCGTCGCACGGGTTCGAAGACGTCGCGATGAACGTGTTCTATCTTGCCGACTCGGTCGAGGCCGCGTTCGGCGACGGCAGTCGTTACGGCGTGAAGCTCCACTATCTGCGCGAACCGCGGCTGACCGGCAGCGCCGGCGGCCTCAAGCAGATGGAAGGCTGGTTCGACGAGACGTTCGTCGTCGTCGGCTGCGATGATCTGACGACCGCGGATCTCGGTGCCGTGATTCGCTTTCACCGCGAGCGCGGTGCGCTCGCGACGATCGGGCTGATCGAAGCCGACGAGGTCGACCAGTACGGCGTCGTGATTCTCGAGAGCGACGGCCGCATCCGCGAATTTCAAGAGAAGCCGGCGAAGGGAACCGAGCGCTCGAAACTCGTCAACACCGGGATCTACGTCTTCGAGCCTGCGATCTTCGACCGCATTCCCGCCGAGACGTTCTACGACTTCGGCAAACAGGTGTTTCCCGAACTGCTGGCCGACGGGCTGCCGTTCTACGGAATGCACCTCGAGGGCGCGTACTGGCGCGACGTCGGCACGCCGGATGAGTATCGGCGCGCAACCGCGGACGTGCTGGACGGCCGCGTCGTGATATCGGGGGCGCGCGCGACGGGCGTTCCGTCCGGCGTCCGCGTTCCGGCCGACGCGCGCATCGACGCCAACGTCCGCATCGGCGATCGAGTCACGCTCGGAAACGGCGTGCGTATCGTGGGACCGAGCGTGGTCGGCGACGACGCCGTGCTCGAAGACGGTGCCGCGCTCGAACGCACCATCGTGTGGAACCGCGCGCGCATCGGAGCGCGCGCGACCCTGCGCGACGCAATCGTCGGCGAAGGCTACACCGTCGACGACGACACGACGCTCATCGAAGCCATTGTCGCAAACGAGCCCATCGCCTCAACGTAACTACGCCGTCACCCCGCTCGGGGTGAGGGCGTGGGGTATCGCATCAGGTGGCGACGCGTTCGGCGAGGCGGAAGCCGGTGAAGAGAAAGCGTGCCTTACCGTCGTTCGCGAACTCGGTGAAGCCGACGACGCTCGTCGTGCCGTAGGGCTGATCTTCGGCGAGGAAGCGGTGATCGTCGATGGGCCGCAGGACCAGATGGTGGTCGGGAAGGTCGCCGAGGCTGTCGTTGTTGCGTTGCGTCACCGTCGCGCGCAGGGCTCCGTCGGACGGGGTCACGACGATGCGGCTCATATACGTCTCGTAGGCTCCGGCGAAGCGCGCGGCGTCGACCGGCAGAGCCGAATTCGCGTCGGGTTTCATCGGGATGCGCGCGTCGCCGAGCGCTTGGCATCACTCGGCGTCGACTTCCGCGTGACCCAGATGGTCGACGTGAACAACGGGGTCCACGCGATGATCCCCAAGTCGATGTTCGCGCCCGACTACCGCAAGACGATCGCCCTCGCCTAGCTGCAGAAGCGGTTCTTCCTCACGCGCGTAACGGACGACAGAGGCCGGCTTCCGTGTGACCGCCCTCATGCGACGCGGCTTCCGGATATTGAGATCAGGCCAGCTATCTCGGGGCGAGGATGGGTTCCACCGACGGATCCGCGAGTCTGAGGTAGACGTGTCCCACGCCGGCCGTGCCGAGCATGAATCCGTCCACCTGCTCTCTGGTCATCAGACCAGACGGCCAAGGCCGTTCGGCGTAGTGATAGCGCTCGGTGGCCGCCTTGACCACGGTCGCGAGTGAGGGAGCGTACGCGGCACGACCGGATCGTACGGCGTCGAGAAGGGTGTCGAGCATGCCGAAGATGCCATGACAGACCGTAAAGTCGGCGTTCGGGTCCCGGTACAAGCCGTTGACGGACGCCGACGTCGTGGCCAACGCCGCTGCGATGTCGTCGCCGACGGCGAATCCGCCGACGGATTCGGCGAACAGCCGCGCGCGCGCGATCCCGACGGCGCCATGGCACCACGCGATCCCGAAGGGAACCGCCCCGCGAGCTTGTCCCGGCATGATTCGCAGATCCGGCCAGTTTCGGCGAGCCGGGTCGTACGTCGAGCGTTCGTACGCGAAGGCCGCTGCAATCGCCCCGTGCAGCACGGCGTCGGGCGCGACGGCATGCAGTGCGAGGAGAGTGTGCGCGATCCCAGCAGCGCCGTGCGCGAAGCCGGTCAAGTTCCCGCGCTTCTCGCGCATTGTGCTCCACGACAGCGTCCCGTTCCGATCGAGCTCGCCGAGCGCGATCAGCATGCCGGCAGCATCCTGCGCGCGGGCGAGAAGGCGTGGCTCCTCGCGCAACGCGCGAGCCGCGACGACGAGCGCCAGAAGGGTGCCGGCGGTTCCGCCGACCACGTCGGTCGTGTCAGGCTGCTCGATCGTAAGCGGAACGCGCAACAGCAACTCCAGCGCGGCGACGATCGGCTCCTCGTCGCCGAGCTCCCGCGCGGCGAGGATGAGTGCGGCGCCAACTCCCGCCGCACCGCCGTAGAATCCGAGCGGCGCGGAAGCCTCGAGCTCTCCGGCCAGCGCCCGTGCGTGACGCAGTGCTCCGAGCGAGGTTCTCCGGACGAGCCCGTCACCGGTACGTGCGGCAAGCTGCGCCAGGAAAAGGCCGATGCCGGAGGTCCCACCGTACACCTCGGCACCCGTCGTCGCGCTCACGGCCGGATTCTGTCCGGGTGCGACCGGAACGGCGTCGAACCACGTGCAGCGATCGCCCGCCCACAACGCGCGGCGAGCGATCCCATATCCGATCGCGGTCGCGGCTTCGAGCGCGAGCGCTGGGGACGGCACGGTCGGCGCGATCATGCCGCCTCAGGCGCCGGGACGTCGAGTCGGTACGGATATCGTGAGGTCGGATTGCACTCGAACGCCGCGAGATCGAAGCCGTATCTCGTCAGGCGCTCGCACACGACCGATAGGCGCGCGTCGTCGCCGCCGGCACGACGCTCTTCCGCGAGCACGAGGCCTTCGGCGATCAGATCGCAGCGATGCATTCCGAAGCTGTCCCACGTCGGCGGACTCTCGCCAAACGCAAGCCCCGGCGCGAGCGCGCGCGTGAAGAGCGGCACGCGCGGTCGGAGGTGTTCGCGGAGCGCACGATGGGCCGCGCCGATCGCGTCACGCGCGGCCTCGACGTCGTCGTCGCCGAGGTAGAGCACGCCGGCGTCGGCGCGATCGTACCCGCGCGGATCCACCGGAACCTTCGCCCGGAACGGGATGCGACGCCGGTCGAGGCGCGTTCCGATCTCGCGGAGGAAGATCGCCGCGCCGTCCGGATCGACGTTCCAGTAGAATCGGACCTGGCGGCCCGATTGCGCGTCACGCACCGGTCGGCCGACGACGACGTAGTGTCCGAACGGCCCGGTGACGAGCTCGCGCATCCCGGCGACGCGCACCGGCAGCCCGGGAGCGATCCCCGCATCCAACGGGACGACGTCTGCAATCGGGAGGACCCGCTGCTCGACACCGCGCGCGACGACGACCCCGGCGGCATCGAACCGGGCGACGATCCAGTCGTCCTCGTAACGCGTACCCACGGGGTTCGCCGTGCGAAGCTGCGTGAGAAAGGTTTCCGGTGCGATCTCGCTCGACGTCCCGCGGCCTGCGGTCGGCGGAGCGCTGTAGTGCAGCGCATACAGCGCTTCCGCCAAGCCGAGGAACGGACCGCGCTCGTTCGCGATCGAGACGTCGCACCGATCGCCGCGCACGCTCGTCACCGTCGCCCGATCCGTCGACGTCAACGAACAGGCGGAGAGTATGCCCCGGAGCTGATCAATGAAATCGCTCACGCCGCCTCCTGCCAACGAGTACATGCGGCTTCGGGGTGCGCGAGCAGCTCGCAGCCCATCGCCAGGACGGAGGCGATCGAGGGGTCGTACTGCTCGTTGAACTGCGCGCTCTCCAGACACGTCTGAAGCATCCGCACTCCGGTCAGACGGAAAAGGTCGACGCGCCGGTCGCCCGCGCTCGCGACGTCCGTCAGCGCCGAGAGATATCCCGTCCACAACGCGTCGAGTAAAGGACGCGCGCGACGTTGTGCGACCGGCAGCGGGTCCGCGGGGCCGATCAAGGTGGGCGTGAGCAAGGAATGAACGAGTCCGGCCACATCCCAGAGGCCGTCGCCGAGGGCCGCGATCTCCCAATCGATGACGCGAATCGAATCGTCGTCCAAAACGAGCACGTTCGCGGCCTTCGCGTCGCCGTGAACGATGTGCGTGTCGAGCCACGACGCCCGAGCGCGCTGCAGCGCGGCGAGCACGTCCGCCCGTTGCCGCACCTGTCCGAGCAGCGCGTGCGCCGCGCCGGTCGACGGCCGATAGTGCTGGTGCTCCGATCCCAGCGTGAGCGCCCAGGCGGGACCCGTTCGGAACAGCCGGCGCGTTCGAGGCTCGCTGAGGATGCTCGAAACGGATCCGTGCAGGGTGCCGAACGCACGGCCGACGTCGCGCAGCAGCGTCGGATCGAGCGGGATCCCCGCGGCCAGCTTCGCCAAGAGCGATTCCGAAGATCGAACGAGCTCGATCGTCAGAATCGCGTTTCGCTCGTCATAGTGGTAGAACTTCGGCATCCACGGCAGGAGCGGGGCGAACGCCGGCTCGTTCGCCGACAGCCAGAACACCGCCGCTTCCGTCCACATCGTCGTTGCGTCCGGCGCGCCGGCATCGAGCGGCTGTTTGAGGATGTATCCTCCACGGCGAGCGATCTCGACGCGGATGAGATGGTTGCGTCCGATGTATTCGGTCGCCGTGACCGTCCCGCTCACGAGTTCCTCCGGCCCGATCAATCCGAGCCGGAGCAGGTGATGAATCGCATCGCGCCGGTCCAACATCCGCTGTGCTTTAGCCGCCGTATGGACAGAAGACGCCGGTCCGCGTGTACGCACCGCCGCCGGGCTGCCCGACGCACTGAATGTCTTGCGTGCACCCGCGGCCCGGGCACGTCTGGGCGCTCAGCGTCGGGCATCCGTAGAAACCGCACGTGTGGCCGACGAAGGTCTGCGGACAGTTCGGCGCTCCGGCCGTGACTTGGCAGTGCGGCACGGTCTGCTGCGCCGCGCCGAACGCAGCTTGGCCGAAACCGCCGCCGACTCCGCACGGATAATACGTGCATCCGGCTTGCGTCGGATGGATGCAGATCGGACACGTGTGACCGAACTCGGTCGGAAACGCCGGACAGTTCGAGTCGTCGCACGTGTACACCGTGCGCCGGCACAGCACGGCGTGCGTGGCCGGGAACGCGCCGGCGGCCTGTGCAGCCGCTGCCTGCGGCCCCGCCGCCCCGCCGAATGGTGCTTGGCCGAAGCCGCCCCCCACCCGACACGGAAAATACGTGCATCCCGACTGTGTGGGATTGATGCAGATCGGACACGTGTGACCGAACTCGGTCGGAAACGCCGGACAGTTCGAGTCGTCGCACGTGTACACCGTGCGCCGGCACAGCGCGACGTGCGTGGCCGGGAAGGCCCCTGCTGCTTGCGCTGCGGGCGCCCCGCCCGCGCCGGCAGCCGCCGACCCGGGCCGCACGTCCGCTTGGGCCTTCACCCATACGTACGAGCCGCCGAGCGCGGATGATTCCGGCGGGAGCGGATAGCTGTGTACGATATCGCTTTCTGCAACGTCGTGCCACGTGTTGAAAGACACGTCGGGGTAGATCCGGACGCGACCCGGCGCGTCGCTCTTTCCGACGAAACCGGAAAGTACGGAGGTTGCCTGCGGATTCGCGGGATCGGGCACGACGTTGCCGACGAAGTCGTCGAAGCGGATCCCCCCGGGAGCTTTCTCAGCCATGATTGCCCTTTCAGAAAATCAGCGCGGGTAACGCTGCGCGAAACCTTCGCGCTCGAAAAACGGCATCCGCGCTCGTTGCGGCTCCGCGAGATCGCACGCCAGCAGCGCGATTCCGATCTGTCCTTTGTAGAGGCTCTCGCTGCGAACCGCCGGAGCCTGATACGGCGCGTCACCGGCGCGCATCGCTCGCCCGGCAAGCTCTTCCGCGCGCCGCAGCCAGCGCGCGTCGCCGCTCGCCCGATAGACGTTCAGAAGGGCATAGGCACGCCCAGCATCGCCGCAGCAGAGATTGCCGATCGGCGCGCCGCCCTCCCACGCGTTCCAAGCCGCGTCTTCGGCCAACTCGAGATACCGATCGTCGCCGAACGCTTCGTGCGCCAAGGTCCACAGGAAAACGAAGCCGGCGCTCCCGTTGCACCAGCCCGTCATGTAATCGGGCGCCGGACCGACGTTTGACCGGTGTACGTGCCAGCGCCAGCGCGCTCCCGAGCCGAACGGCTCCCGTAGGGCCGCGAGCTCCTCGAGTCTGCTGCGAACGGACGGTGGCACGGGTCGACCGGATGCAAGCGACCACGACAACGCCGCAAAGACGATGCCCGCCCATCCGTGCGCCGCACCGAAATACTCGATTTCACCACACGCTGGAATCTCACCGTACCGATCGACTTCCGACCAAATCTCCGCGGCGACCTCATCCCCGAGCCTGCGCAGCGCATCGTCGCCGAGGTATTCGCTCTGGGGCATTGCGTCGAGGAGCATCGACGATGCGAGCAACGTGCCCGATCGTCCCAGCGTGACGTCAAGCGAAGTGCACGCGATCCGCGACGTCGCGACGAACAAATCGAGCGCACGCAGCGCCGTCAGGAAGTCGCCGCCCGCGACCGCAACGAGAAAACGAACGGCATGGACGCCGCTCTCGGTATGGTAGGGCGTACGGCGTCCGACGACGGACGGCGTGAGGTCGAGGGCGTCGTTGAAGAACGCCGCTTCGCGATCGACGTCGTGCGCGGCCTTGACCGACCAGAGATCGGCCAGCGCGAGCAGCGCGGGGTCGTCGCGTGTGCACGCCATCCGGTAGAGCGCGAAGGCGATCCCGGCCGCCCCGTAGGACAGCGACGATGTCGGGGCGTCTCGCAAGCCGTAGCGCAGCAGGGTCGAGCCGAGGCCGACGTGCGCGATGACCGCCGCCGCATAGCGGCGGGACTCCTCGGCAACCGGACTGCCGGCGGGGCCGGGACGCGATACCGGTGCGGCGGCATCGAGCTCGCGCGCGAATGCGTCCATCGAGATGAAGCGCGCGTCCGGCTGCTTGGCGAGCGCCGTGCGAAGTGCGGCTTCCACCGCAGGCCACGGCCGCACGCCGCGGCTTTCGAATGAACGCGGCTCGTCTTCCGCGATCTGCCGAAACAGCTCATTTCGCTCCAGCGAGAAATCGAGGTAGTGCTGACCCGTGAACAAGCTGAAGAGGAGCGCCGCTACCGCGTATTGCTCGCCGCGCTGGGTCGGGCGCAAGAGCGAGTCGGTTCCGCGAACGAATTCCGGCTCGTAGAAGAAGCCGACTCCGCCGCGCCCCGGCAGGTTCCGCGCATCCTCGTCGTCGACGGCGAGGCCGTAGTCCAAGATCGTGATCGATCCATCTCGTGCCACGAGGACGTTGCGCGGGTGCACGTCGCCGTGGACGATCCCCTGCGTGTGGAGATGTGCGTAGGCGTCGAGAATGCGCACGCCGAGCGCGCGAACACGTTCCGGATCATCGCGGGCTTCGGCGGCCGCGGACGCCGCGTCGACCCCGGATCGCCACGCGATGAGCAGGTACGGGCGACGCTCGAACCGACCCGAAGCGAGGAGCTCCGGGTTCACACGCCCGTCGAGCCGAGCCAGGATGGCCGCCTCACGCTCGAAGCTCGGGGCGACGCGTTCACCCGCGCCGTCGCGAGCGATCTTCAGGGCGGCGATGACACCGTCACTTCGCCGCACTTGATAGAGCTCCGTGTCGTCGAACCCTTGCACGAGATTCAGGACGACGACACCGTCAAGCACCCGATCGCCCGGCGTGAGCGCCGCCGTGACGGCGTCGGCTTCGCGCGAGCCTGAAGTCACCAAAAATCGCGACTCGACCAAGCGCATCAGCAGCGGAAACGCCTCATCGAGCACGAGCCCCGGATCGACGTCGCTGCTTCGGCTATAGTCGAAGATCGCTTCGGCGATCTTCATCGGCGTGCGGAAGCGCTCGATCAACGCCGCGAATTGGGCATCGACGATGCGGGAGGGCGTACGTCCGCGTGGCCGCGTGACCGCGTAATCCCCCGCACCCGCATCGATCTGTCCGCGCACCTCGGGCGCGAGCTCCGTCACCGGAATGACCAGCACGTCTTCGGGAAGAACGAATTCGTCGGTGATTGCCGTCATGATCCGGCGCTCTCCGCCTCTAGGCGCAATGACGTCGCCGGCGCCCACGTTGCCGGGTCGACCCCCTCGAGCGCGATGCGATCCAGTGCGAACTGCCACGTCGGGACGTCGTCGTCGCCCTGCCGCTTCGCGATCGCAAGCGCTGCGGCGAGCCGGTTCGTCAGCCACAGTCGCCAACTCTCTCGCGCCTGCCACCACGGACCCGCGCGTCCCGCCGGCGGGTCGACGCCCCACGACAAGAGTCCGTCTTCAGCAACGGCAGCGGTGAAGGGCACTCCCTGCGCAGGAATGCCGGCCAGCCGCTGCCGCAACGTTTCAGCCGTCTCCGCCAACGATTCGAAGCTCGCGAAGTACAGCACGATCTTATCGGGACGGAGGATGCCATAGAGGTCGCTGCCGATCTTGAACGCCGTCGCCGACGAAGCGACGACGACGCCGGTCACGATCTCGAACGCGTCGCGCAACGCTGCCGGCATCGGGCTGACGTAGAGCTTGTATGCACTCGACGCCGTTGCGTCGATAACACGCGATCTCCAGGAGACCCAGCCCTGATGAGCGCCGTCACCGGCGTCGCTCCGCCAGGCCTTGGCGAGGCGAGCTGCGATGACGTCCGCATCCCGGAGGCCGAGATAGTGCAGAAGCGCATCGCGTGACGGAATGCGCGAACGCCAGAACGGGCCTGCGGGAACGTGATTGTAGGTGTAAAGGCGCGTCGATATCTCGGCGACATCCGTCGAGTCCAAGGCGTCGGCGTACTGCAGTGCGGCCACCGACAGTGCCCCGATCGCCGACGATCCATGCGCAGGCGCGTGCGTCGTCCGCAGTGAGCGCAACGCCGCGGGACCCCACACGAACCGGCCTTCGAATTCGATTTCGAGTACGCCGTCGAGGACGAATGTCGCGATTGTCTCATCGTAGCCGGAACCGAGCGACGATCGCACGTAGTGCGGCAGCGGGCCCGGCTCCCGTAACGTGAGGAAGAGGAGTGCGGCGTCTCGAGAGACCGACTTGATGCTCAGGCCGGTCGCTCGCGACGGCTTCAGGATCCCGTAAGCGTCCGCGTCGAGAGCCAGATGGTGCAGCGAGCTCTGCTCTTCGCCGTTAAGTCGATCGTAGAGCACGAGCTCGTAGTCCGGACTGGCCCGGAACGTCTTCTCCGTGATGTTTAGCATGGCCGCATGATGCCTAGAGGTTACGCTTTTCCCTTGCCCTTGTTCTCGAGCTCCGTCTTCTGGCGGCGGACTTCATCGAGGGCGGCTCCGAGTTTCTTTTCGAGATCTTGGGCCTCGGCGACGCTCGTCGGCCGCATCGCCGCTTCCATGCTCTTCTCTTGCTTTTCGATCTCGGCGATCTGCTGGCGCAACTGCGTCTTCATCGCCGCGAGCGCTTGGGGATCGCCACCCAGCCCGACGCCTCCCGGTCCGATGACGGTCGGAACGCACGTTACGGGCGCACAACCAAATGTCGGCTGAACCGAACACACGCCGCAATTCGTCGGTGGGAGAGACGCGCACAAACACGGGGACACAGCCGGGTGACTCGCACAGAAGCACGGCGATAGAGCCGGATGACTGGCGCAATAACACGGCGTGAGGACGGGGTGACTGGCGCAATAACACGGCGTGAGGACGGGGTGACTCGCGCAATAACACGGCGTGAGGACGGGGTGACTCGCGCAGTAACACGGCGATAGCGCCGGATGGCTGGCGCAAAAGCACGGCGTCAGAGCAGGGCTGCTCGCGCAAAGACAGGCCGACAACGGATGACTTACGCAAATACAGACCCCGCCGCCGAACGCCTGCGTCTCCGCTCCTGCACGGGGAATCACGGAGATCATCAGATCGTTGAACTTGAATGACATATCGGTGCCCCTATTGATGCTCGGAAAGGTTCCGAACGAGCTATCGAGGGAGCATCCTTGCAGCGCGGGCGGGCGGCGCTTACGGCCGCGGGCGTCGACACCCCGGACGGCGCTCCTGGACACCTTGTCGGTGCGAATTGAGTAAATCACCGAACGAAGCGAACGTCAAGGAGGTCGTTGCGGCTGCGCGACCGCACTGTCGCCAACGCGACGCTGCCGCGGTTGCGTGCCCTTGTCTTCCCGGAGAAGAGCCAAGACGAAAACCTCGAGCAGTCGGCCACTCGTGACATTTGCGGGCGAGGAGGCAATTGCAACCACGATCTCCGGCCAAGTGCGCTCCGTGGTAAACCCTGATCCCAAAGAATCGCAGCTCGCCAATTCTTTCGCCTCGTTCACTACGGCGATCACGTGGGCGCGTCGCGGTCCTATGAACCGTGCTGTTGTTCTTATCTGAGACGCAAAGGCGCCCGCTGGTACCGAGCTTCATATCCATGTCACTACACCGAGCCCCCGTCAGCACGCGACGATCGCAACCTGTCCGAAGAACCCGATGGCACCGACGTTAGTGACGGGAGCAACGTTACCGTTGGAACCTGCAGCGAAAATATCAATGCTTTGAAAAACCCAGCTGACCATTGCCGGAATCGACCACATCGATCAACCCGCTGCCATCGACGGCGACGCCGCCACGTCATTGTATCGCGCCAACGAGGAAGCGTCGGTTGCCGAAAGGCCGAGCGCGGGCGACAAAGGACCCTGCTCCTTCTCTTCGGTAAATGTGACGATAGGTGTCGTTTGTCGTTTCCGTTACGAGCGTGAGGAAGCGCCGCTTCTAGCTGAAGCGGATCGTCATTCCAACAAGCCCGGTGAGGGCGGCGGTCGCCGCGTCGAAGCGCGCGTCCGGCCGGGCCTCGAAACGCACCAGCGCGATGTCGACGCCGAAACGCTCCAGGACGCGGCGGACGTCCTCGGGATACGATCGGTCCGCCGGCCGGCGTTCGCAGCAGATGATGCCGCGGACGCGCACGTCGCGGCGTTCGAGGTATTCGAGCGTGAGGGTCGCGTGGTTGAGGCAGCCCGGGCGCAGGCCCACCACCACGAGCGTGTCGAGATTGCAGCGCGCGGCGACGTCGGTGATCGTCTCGCGTTCGTTCAACGGGACGGCCGCGCCGCCGGAACCTTCGACCACGAGCGGTCCCCGCACCGCGTCGATCCTCTGGGCCGCGTCGGCTGCGCGCAGCGGCGGCAGACCGGCGTCGAGCGCGGCGATCCACGGATCCGCGGGCTTGCGGAAACGCGCGAGCTCGAGCCAGCGGCACGATGCCAGCTCGCCGGCGAGCTGCCCGTCACCCGGCGCCGCCGCGTCGAGCCCGGTCTGCGCGACCTTCACGACCGTCGCGTCCCGGCAGCGATCCCGCAGAATGCGCGCGGCCGCCGCGGCGATCAGCGTTTTGCCGACGTCGGTATCGGTGCCGGTGACGTAGCGTCGCGGCATCATGTCGCCATGACGCGGTCCAGCGTCTGCGCGACGAGCTCGCACAGATGATCGACCTCTTCGCGGCGGTGATTCGCGCGCAGCGTCACCCGCAGCCGCGACGTCCCGTGCGGCACGGTCGGCGGCCGAATCGCCGGGACGTATAGTCCGTGCGCGCGCAGCCGAGCCGCGACCTCGACCGCGTGGCGCGCCTCGCCGATGACGATCGAGACGATCGGGGTCCGGACCGGCGCGCACGCCCCGAGCGGGCGAAAGGCGTTGTCGACGCGGCCGACGTGCTCGAACAGTGCCGCGCGCAGGTCGTCGCCGGCGATGATGCGCCGCAGCGCGGCTCACCAACACGACGATGCGCGGATCGTCGTAGGCGCTCGCGAGGCCGGCGCCGCCGGGACCGAACACGCGCCGAGCGCATGCGCCTCGTCGACCAGCAGCACGTCGTCGTCGCGCAGCGCAGCGGCAGATGCTGCCGGGCTATCACTACATGGAACCGTACAGCAACCTGTATCAGCTTGAATCAGGCGCTCGCGAACCGCGGCTTCGTCGTGCTGTCGATCAACTATCGCAGCGGGATCATGTACGGCCACGACTTCCGCGACGTCCTCGCCGGCGCGCGGCTATTGCGCGCGCGTCGCGACGTCGATTCGAAGCGGCTCGGCATCTACGGGCTCTCGTACGGCGGCTATCTGACGGCGCTCGCGCTCGCGCGGAACTCGGACATTTTCGCGGCGGGCGCGGATCAGGCCGGGGTCAGCGACTGGCGCACGCTGATCGATTTCTGGAACGGCGGCAAGCCGGTCGGCACGCCCGCGCAGCGGCGGATCGCGTTCGAGGCATCGCCCGACGCGTCGCTCGCCACTTGGCGTTCGCCGATGTATCTCTCGCAGTTCGACGACGACAGCAACGTTCCGTTCGACCAGTCGGTCGACTTGACGACCCAACTGCGGTCGCGTGGGATCGACATCACGGAGTCTGCCGTGCCGAACGACACGCACGCGTACAACCTGTATGCGAACGAGCTTGCGCGGTTTACCGAGACGGCCGACTATCTCAGCGCACACCTCGGCGCGCGTCACTGAACCCGGGATGCGAAGCAATCTGCAAGGAGGAACCGTCATGGATGCGCTCTGATTCTTTGGTAATCGCGGGTGCGCTCGTTTACGACGGCGAGGGTGGTCTGCCCACGGTCGCCGACGTGTACGTCGCGGACGGACTGATCGAGCGCGTCGCTCCGGCGAGCGACGCGCATTCCGGCCCGAGGTAATCGACGCGAGCGGATTCGTGCTCAGCCCCGGTTTCATCGACGTGCACTCGCACGGCGACAACGCGCCGTTCGTCGCCGACGACGACACCGCGAAGATCCTCCAGGGGATCACGACGGAGGTCGTCGGCAACTGCGGCATAAGCATCGGGCCGCACGATCCGTCGGCGGCCGACGCGTTCTTCGCCCAGCTGCCGTCGTTCTTTCCCGGCGTCCCGCGGATCGGCCCGCGCTTTGCCGACGTGCTGGCCGAAGCCGACCGGCGCGGCTACGTCACGAACTACGCGCCGCTCGTCGGGCACGGCACGGTGCGAGCGGCGGCGATGAGCGAGGCGGCGCGGCCCGCCGGCGCCGGCGACGTCGTGCGGATGCGTGCGCTCGTCGCGGAAGCGCTCGAGGCCGGAGCGTTCGGACTCTCGACGGGACTGATCTATCCGCCAGGCGTCTTCTCCGACACCGACGAGCTCGTCGCGCTCGCGACGGTACTCGGCGACGAGCACATCTTCACAAGCCACATTCGCGGCGAGAGCGACAACGTCGTCGCGAGCGTCGAGGAGATCGTCGAGATCGGGCGACGCAGCGGCCGACGCGTCCACGTCTCCCAGCACAAGGCCGCCGGAACCGCGAATTGGGGCAAGTCGGAGCAAACGCTGCGCATCGTCGCGCAGGCGCGCGGGAGCGGCGTAGCGGTGACGCAGGACATGTATCCGTACCGCGCGGGAAGCACGAACCTCTCCGCGACGCTGCCGGCGCGCTACCACGACGGCGGTGCACCGGCGCTGCTCGAGCGGCTGCGCGCGCCCGGCGTTCTCGACGATCTGCGTCGCGCCATCGCGCACGGCGAGCCGGGCTGGGAGAACCTCGCGAAAAATGCCGGGTGGGACGGGATCCTGATCGCGACGACGCGCGACCACCGCTTCGAAGGCCGTACGCTCGCGGAGCTCGCGGTGGAGATGGCGACCGATCCGGTCGAAGCGCTCGTGCGCGTGCTGCTCGAGGAGGAGCTCGCCGCCTCGATGGTCGCGTTCATGATGGACGAACCCGACATCGAACGCATCCTCGCCGACCCGCACACATCGATCGGCACCGACGGCCTGCCGCCGGGGCTCGGCGGAAAGCCGCACCCGCGCACGTTCGGAACGTTCCCGCGCGTCCTGGGCGAGTACGTGCGCGCGAGCGGCGTGCTCGCGCTCTCTGAGGCGATCCGCCGCATGACGTCGCTCGCCGCCGACACGTTCGGCCTCGCCGGACGCGGCCGCATCGCCGCAGGCTGCGCGGCGGATCTGGTCCTCTTCGACGCACAGACCGTCGCGGACAACCTCGCGGGCGCTAAGAAGCGACCCGTCGAGTGGTTGGTTGCGCACTCGTTCGGGCTTCTGGGCGGGCCTACGGCGGTCGGACCGCAGCCCAGGCGCGTTCCGGCCCCGAAGGCGAAGGCCCCAGGATGCGCATCAAAGCCGAGGTCCACGTGGAAGCGGAGGCATACGCCGACATGCTTCCGCCGCTCGATCTCACCTACGGCATCCCGGCCGCCGGCGACGAGCTGCTCGTCGCCGACGTGTCGTACACGTGTGCACGGCGCCGCTTCGGCTACGACGAAGCGGGACGTCTGCGCGAGGTCGTGCTTTACGTACGGGCAGGCTGAGCGGCGAGCACGTTAAGACGTCTGCGCGGGATAGGCGACGGAGAGCGCGCCGTAGTGCCGCCCGCCGGCGTAGATTGCGACCGAGAGATCGTTGAACACGTCGCCCGTGTCGCGCGCGTAGGATTGCACGAGATACGGTCGCGGCCCCGGCGGGCGCGAAAGGCTGAAATGGGCCTGCTCGAGCGCGCGGCGGCCGATGCGCGGGCCGAGCGCTTCGGCGCCGTCGAGACCGACGCGCGCGCAGCGCAGGCTCGTGCGGTCGTCGAACATTCGCTTGATGCGGTTCTGCGCGCGGTCGACGGCCGGATCGCCGGTGATCGCGGCGCGCATCAGCCGGTAGTGCGCGATGTGAAACGCATTGTTGTCGAGCAGGCAGAGCGCCGTGAGCTGCGGGTTGGCGTCCGTGTGCGCGTCGACGATCGCGCACAGCCGTGCGTCGACCGACGCGTCGTAACTCGTGCCGAATTTTGGCGGGTCGAACGCTTCGCCGGCGCGCCGCACGTCGAAGAGACGGCCCAGTCCACGCACCTCGGCGCCGCGGAGCTCCCGGTAGACCGGCTCGATCAGCTCGTCCAGCGTGAACGTTCCGCGGGCAAGCGCCGCATCCAAGACGTCCTCGATCTCCGCGGCGGCCGCCTCGGCGACCGCAAGTGCGGCCTCGACGAACGTGCCGATCCGGTATTTTCCGAGAATCGCGTGCACGCCGGAGTTCAAGTCGCCGATGCGCAGCTCGCGTGCTTGCGCCGCCATGCGCAGGCTCGACGCCGCGCCGGCGGCGCTTTCACGAATCGCCTCGACGACGCCGTGCAGCGCGGCGGAATGCTGCGCTGCCGCCGACGCCATCGTCGCAGCATGCTCGTGGTTGAGGTTGGTTTCGACGCGCACGGCGTCCAGCGCGCGCTCGATCGCGCGCGATGACTCCTGCAGGTGCGATGTCGCTTGCAGCGTCTCGCTCGAGGCGCTGCTGAGCGCTTCGACCTGGACGCGCACGTCTTGCAGGATCCCGTCGATCTCCCGGGTCGCCGTTTTCGTCGCCGCGGCGAACTTCGCGATCTCGACGGCGATCACCGTGAACGTGCGCCCCCACTCGCCTGCGTGCGCCGCTTCGATGCTGGCGTTGATCGAGAGCATGTGACTGTGCGAGGAGATGTCCTCGATCGCTCCGATGACGCCGCCGATCCCCTCGACGCGCGCGCGCAGCTGCGCGACCATTCCGGTGAGCCGGACGATCGTCTCCGCGGCGCGGTCGAGCTCGCCCAGCGCATCGCGGGCGATCGTCCCTGCGGCGACGGATGTCTCGCCCGTGCGTTCCGCGATCTCGGACGAACGCTGTGCGGAGGTGAGCACCTGGTCCATCGTCTCGACCATCTCGCCGAGCATCGCGACGGAGCCGTCCATCCCTTCGGCACGGGCGGCAGCCTCGTCGGCGATGCGGTCCAGGAAGAACCCGTTGCGAGCGATCCCGCTGGACGTCACGTTCGTCAGACGCGCGATCTCGCGCAAGTCGCCGGCGACCTGGGGATCGAGCGCGTCCCCGGCGGGTGCGTCGTCGTCGTCCTTCACCAGTCGCAACGCGGAACCGTTCAGTGGCATCCCTCACCATATGCGCGTCGGTGTGCCGGCGTCATTCGACATTCGTCGGCAACACTCGCCGTCGGGCGCGCTCGTCGTGAAGAAACATTGTGCTCGACCGATTGCGTACGTGGATCTTTCCTGCGGCATGCGCCGCCTGCGACCGGCCCGGCGCGGCATTCTGCGCCGACTGCGCGCCTGCGCCGAGTGCCGCGCTGGACTTTGCGCTGGACGGAATGCGCGGCTTCGCGCTGGGTCCGTACGAGGGCGCGCTGCGCGAGGCCGTCGTCGCGATGAAGCGCGGCCTGCGCGACCCGTTGACGGCGTTTGCGATGCTGCTCGACCGCGCGCCGGTCGGCGGGACGCTGGTTCCGGTGCCGACCACGCGCCGCCGGGTTGCCGAGCGCGGCTTCGATCAGAGCGTCGCGCTGGCCAGGCTCGTCGCCATGCGCCGCGGCGTGACGTGCGCCGAACTCCTCGCCAAGCGGGGTGGGCCGCAAGCGGGACTCGGCCGGGCGGAGCGGCTGGCGGCGGCGGGCCGGTTCCGGCTGCGCCCGGTGACGCCGCTGCCGGCGGTCGTGACCCTGCTCGACGACGTCTGCACGACGGGCGCGACGCTGCGCGACGCGGCAGGGGTCCTGCGTGCCGCGGGCGTCAGCGTCGGCGGCCTCGTCGTGCTGGCGCGAACGAGCGGAACCCGGGACGATCCGGTGCGGTCGTAGCGCTCGTGAAAGCCATTTGGAACGGAACCGTCTTAGCGGAGAGCGACGCGACCGAAGTCGTCGAGGGAAACCACTACTTCCCGCCGTCGGCGATCCGTCGCGAATACTTCAAGCCGTCGGATACCCACTCGGTGTGCCCGTGGAAGGGGACGGCGAGCTACTACACCGTCGAGGTCGACGGGAAGAAGAATCCGGACGCTGCGTGGTTCTATCCGCAGACCAAGGACGAGGCCGCGAACATCACGGGCTACGTCGCGTTCTGGAAAGGCGTCGAGGTCACCCAATAGACCCCGACCGCACCTACCTGGCGCGCGCGTGTGAACTCGCCGCGCGCGCCGTCGCGGACGCTTCGCCGAATCCACCGGTCGGCTGCGTGCTCGCGCGCGACGGGGAGACCTTGGGCGAGGGTTGGCATCATCGAGCGGGCGAGCCGCATGCCGAAGTCGAGGCACTGCGCGACGCGGCCCTGCGCGGGCGTGACGTCCGCGGCGCGACGGCGTACGTGTCGCTCGAGCCGTGCAATCATCATGGCCGAACGCCGCCGTGCAGTGAAGCGCTGATCGCCGCCGGCGTCGCGCGCGTCGTCGTCGGTGCGCTGGACCCGAATCCGAAGACGGCGCAGGGCGGCGTGCGGCGGTTGCGCGAGGCCGAGATCGCGGTCGACACGATCGCGTTTCCGGCGGCGGAAGCGTTGATCGAACGCTTCGCCTGGACGATTTTGCACCCCGACCGGCCGTTCGTCACGCTCAAGATGGCGATGTCTCTGGATGGATACGTCGCCTCGCGTCCCGGCGCGCAGCAGTGGCTGACCGGCGCGGCCGCGCGCGAGCGGGTGCGCGTGCTGCGCAGCGAGCACGATGCCGTGCTGGTGGGCGCCGGTACGATTCGGGTGGACGATCCGCTGCTCACCGTGCGTCCGCACGTCACGCGGCGCAAGCCGTACGTCCGAGTCGTCGCGTGCGAGACGGCGCCGATTCCGGAGACATCGCGCGTGCTCGCCGCACCGGACGATGCGCCGGCCGGCGGGTACGCGCGGACGATCGTGCTGGCGCCGGCCGGCACGCGAGCGGCGTTCGCGGAGTTGGAGGCCGTCGCCGACGTCGTCTACGTCGGCAACGCGGACGCGGCGACGCTCGATCTCGACGCGGGTCTCGCGGCATTGCGCGCGCGCGGCATCGCGAGCGTGCTCTGTGAAGGCGGACCGACGCTCGCGGGGAGACTGCTCGCGGCCGGACTCGTCCAGCGCGCGGTGTGGTTCGTCGCGCCGACGTTCTTGCACACTGCGGAGGCGGTACCGGTCTTGGCCGGAGCGAAACTCGCCGGCCTGAACGGGTGGCGCTTCGACCGCATCGAACGCGTCGGCGACGATATGTTGCTCTCGGCGGATTTGACGACGTGTTCTCCGGCCTGATCGTGCTCGTCGGTCGCGTCGAGCGCCTCGAAGGCGACTTTCAGAACGGCATGACGCTCGTGCTCGAGGCGCCCGGCGCCGTCGCGGACGGCGTCGCGCTCGGCGATTCGATCGCCGTCAACGGCGCGTGCCTCACGGTCGTTTCGTTCGACGAACGGACGCTGCGCTTCGACGTCGTACCCGAGACGGTGCAGCGCACCGGTTTTGGGAGCTTGCGTCCCGGCGAGCGGGTCAACGTCGAACTCTCGCTGCGCCTGGGTGACCGGTTGGGCGGGCATCTCGTGTACGGACACGTCGACGATCACGCGGCGATCGTCGCGAAGGATCGCGAAGGGCAAGGCTTTCGCCTCGTCGTCGCGCTTCCCGATGCGCTGCGGCCGTACATCGTCGAGAAGGGCTACGTCACGATCGACGGCGTGAGCTTGACGGTCGCGTCGGTCGAGGGCGACCGCTTCTCGATCGCGCTGATCCCGGAGACCGCGAGGCGCACGACGCTCGGCGTGAAGGGTGCCGGCGACCGCGTCAACATCGAAGTCGATCCCGTCGCGCGCTACGTGCGCGGCGCACTCGACGCGTACGGTAGCCGGTGAGCGTGGACGTGGGTGCGCCGCTGCGCATCGGTCCCGAAGTGCGCGACCGGGTGCGCTGGAGCGACGTCGACAAGATGGACGTCGTCTACTACGCGCGATATCTGCGATTCATGGAGATCGCCGAAGACGAGTTCTTCCGCGACCTCGGCTATCCGCACAACGTCGTGAGCGATACGCTCGGCGTGTGGATCGCGCGCGTGCGGCTGGAGATCGACTTTCGCGCGCCGGCGCGGCTCGACGACGAGATCGTCTGCCGCGCGGAACTGCGCAAAGTCGGCGGCTCGTCGCTGCGCCTGGCGTTCCCGATCGATCGCGCCGACGGTACGCGGCTCGCCGAAGGCGTGCTCGTCCTCGCGGCGCTCGACCAGCGCACGATGCGCGCGACGCGGATCCCGGATCCGCTCGCCCGCGCGCTCCGCGGAGAAGACTAGGCTTCGTCGGAGGCGAGGATCGCGTAGATCTCCTTACGCGCCTTGTCGAGAATCGCGCGCACGCGGTCCAGGGTCGGATCGTCCGTGCCGCGTGTGCCCATGACGGCGGCCGCGAGCTTCATTGCGGACGCCTTGAGGCGATGGCGCGCATCGGGCTCGCCGTCGTCGTCACCGTCGTCGGCGTCGGCGGCGCGGTCGGCCAGCAGCGCGCGGCCGGCTTCGCTGATCGTGTAGACGCGCTTTCCCTCGACTTCGGCCGCGGTCACGAAGCCGCCGTCTTCGAGCAACTGAAGGGTCGGGTAAATCGAGCCGGCGCTCGGCCGGAAGCCCCGGCGTTCCTCGATCGCGCCGATGATCTCGTAGCCGTGGCGCGGCCCATCGGTGAGAACCTCGAGCACGAGAAATTTCACGTCGCCGCGCCGGGTGCGGCCCTTCCAATGGCCCCCGAATCCGCGGTTGAACCCGCGCTCGAAGTTCCGGTCGAACCCCCGCATGAATCCGCGGGGCCCACCGTGTTCGGTCTCCCCATGACAGTGGTGGCCATGTCGGCCAAAGAATGGTTTCATCATGTCGCGATACTAAAAGATATATCGCGATAAGTCAATACGCCGCCTGGCAAACAGACCACCGAGCAAAATCGCGGCGCACCCCCGCGGCACTTGATAACGCATCGTCTTGACAACTGTTAAGCTGCTGGCGCAGTCTCTGGAGGCATGGTGTCTTTTGCGGACGAGCTGCGGGAAGCGATGACGGGGGCCGGGATGACGGCCGCCGAGCTTGCCCAGCGGTCGGGGCTGACGGAGGCGGCGATCTCGCTGCTGCGCAGCGGGCGGCGCGAGCCGTCCTACCGGACCGTCCGCGCGCTGTCCGCGGTCCTCCCGGGACTCGGGGGCAGCGATGCATTGGAACGGAGCAAAATGGATTCGATCGAGTCGGCGATCGCCGACATTCGCCAGGGCAAGATGGTCGTCGTCCTGGACGATGAGGACCGCGAGAACGAGGGCGACCTCGTGATGGCGGCCGCGACCGTGACGCCCGAAGCGATCAACTTCATGCGTAAGGAAGGCGGCGGCTTGATCTGCGTGCCGCTGCTCTCGGAACGCTTGGACGCGCTCCAAATTCCGAACATGGTGAACGACAACACGGCGCCGCTGGGCACCGCGTTCTCGGTCTCGGTCGAAGCGCGCGGTCGCATCACGACCGGCATCTCGGCGCAGGACCGTTCCAACACCATCCGCGCGCTGATCGATCCCGCCTGCGGTCCGGCCGACTTCCTGCGGCCCGGTCACACGTTTCCGCTGCGCGCACGCGACGGCGGCGTGCTGGTGCGTGCCGGGCAGACCGAAGCGTCGGTCGATCTCGCCAGGCTGGCCGGGCTCTATCCGGCCGGCGTCATCTGCGAGATCATGGACGACGACGGCACGATGATGCGCAAGCCGCGGCTCGAGGAGTTCTCGAAGAAGCACGGCCTGCGCATGATCACGGTCAAAGATCTCATCGCCTACCGGATGCGGCACGAAAAACTCGTCGAGCGCATCGCCGAGTTCTCGCTGCCGACGTCGTACGGCGCGTTCCGCGGCGTCGCGTACGAGACGAAGACCGACAAGACCGCGCACGTCGCGCTCGTGATGGGCGACATCGGCGACGGCAAGGGCGTGCTCGTGCGCGTGCACAGCGAGTGTCTCACCGGCGACGCGCTGCATTCGCTGCGCTGCGACTGCGGCCCGCAGCGCGATGCCGCGCTCGCCGAGATCGCGCGTGAAGGGCGCGGCGTCTTCTTGTACCTGCACCAGGAAGGCCGCGGCATCGGCCTCTCCAACAAGCTGCGCGCGTACGCGCTGCAAGACGCCGGCGCCGACACGGTCGAAGCGAACGTGCTGCTCGGCCTGCCGGCAGACAAGCGCGACTACGGGATCGGTTCGCAAATCCTGGTCGACCTCGGCGTGCGCGAGATGCGCCTGTTGACCAACAACCCGAAGAAGATCGCGGGCCTGGACGGGTTCGGTCTCAAGATCGTCGGCCGTGTCCCGATTCAGGTCGCGCCGACGCCGTTCAACGCGCACTACATGGAGACGAAACGCGACAAGATGGGACACATGTTCGGCGGGCCGGATCCGGTGGAAGCGTGAAGGTCGAGAAGCCGGAGCTGCCGCCCGTGCTCCCGGACGCGAGCGGCAAGCGGTTCGCGATCCTCGTCGCCGATTTCTACGCCGACATGGCGGCCCAGCTCCAAGACGGCGCGCGTCGCGGGCTGCTCGCATGCGGCGTCGCGCCGACCGACATCGAGGTCGTGCGCGTGCCCGGCTGCTTCGAACTCCCCGTCGCGGCGCGCCGGCTGATCTCCGGCGACAAGATCGACGGCGTCGTCGCACTCGGTGTCGTCATTCGCGGCGACACGCCGCACTTCGACTACGTCGCCGGCGAGTGCGCCCGCGGCATCATGAACGTCATGCTCGCCACCGGTGTGCCGATCGGTTTCGGCGTCCTCACTACGAACACACGCGAACAAGCAGAAGAGCGCGCCGACCCCAAGCGCGGCGACAAGGGCTACGAAGCCGCCGTCGCCGCCGCCACCGTCGCGGTCATCGAACCTGCAAAGCGGAACGAAACGCGCGTCGGCTTTCGCTAAGCCGCCCCAGGAGTTCGCTCGCTCGATTCGGTGATTGTGCGAACGAGCTCACACGAACGAACGCGGGGGTAATGGAATCGACGATACCGGGTATGTGCCTCGGGGAGGATCGCGCATGCCGGGACGCCGAGCACCCTTCGCCGTAGCACTCGCCGTCGTCGTTCTCGCCGCATTCATCGTCGCAGCACACGAGGCGGTCGCTGCCTTCGCCGTGCGCGCTGCGGTGTCCACGATGGGTTACCGGCTGGAAGCCCGCCGCATCCGTGTAACGCCGTCGTCGATCGAACTGCTCGAACCCGTGGTCGACACCGCGACCGGCGAGCCGCTGTTCTCCGCCGCCCGCGTCGACGTCGGCTTCTCGCTGCGCGATCTGCTGCCTGGCTCACGGCACCGCTTCGGTTTGACCGCGGTCGATCTGGAGCGTCCGCAACTGACGTTGATTCATCATGCCGACGGCTCGTACAATGTCTCGCCCCCCGGAGCCAGCGCTGCGGCGCGGCCCGACGCGACGCCGATCGACCTGCGTCTGCGCGTGCGCAACGGAACGATCGCGCTGATCGACCGCTTCGTCGAGAAGAATCGGGAACGGCGCGAGTCGCTCGTCGCGATACGCGTCGACGCCGTCCTGCAGCCGCGCGATCCGGCGTACTATCGCGTCGATGGGATGCTGCACGACGGCGCGCGCCGCTATCCGATTTCGGGCCGCGGGCGAATCGATCACGCCCGCCTGTTCGCGTCGCAGCATTGGCACGCGGCCGAGCTCCCGATCGGCCCGCTGGTGGACTTCGCTATGGCGACGCACGACCTCAACCTCGTCGACGGACGGCTGCGCGACGTCGACGCACGCATCGGCGGCTTCCTGCACGAGGACGGGACGACCACGACACACCTCGGGATCGAGGCGCAGCTGGTCGACGGGAAGTTGTTCGTCGCGAAGCTCGGCGCCGCGGTCGGCGACGCGCACGGCCCGCTGCGCGTGTACGACGACGGGATCACGACGACCGGCATCGACGCCACGCTCGCGCACGTTCCGCTGCATCTCGCCGGCGGCATCTATGGCCTCGCTCGTCCGCAGGTTCGATTCGTGCTCACCGGGTCGGGGACGCTCGCGCAGCTGCGCACGCTCGCGCCGCAAACGGCACACCTTCCCCTCGACGGTGCGCTGGCGTTCGACCTGCGCACGGACGGTGACCTCGGGCATCCGGTCGTGCGCGGAATGCTGCGCGCGCCGAGCGTGGCGTACGGCGGCTACGCGCTCTCAGACGTCGCCGGCGAGATCGCGTTCGGCGGAGCCGAACTGCAGGTCGTCGGCGCGACGGCGCGCTACGGCGCCATCGGACTGCGCGCGCGCGGCGCCGTGACGCTGGCCGACCACGTCGACAGCGACTTCGTCGCGACGGTCGATGGGCCGGCGAGCGGGATTCCTTATGCCGCGGCGGTGCTGCCGGGCGCCTCCGTTCGCGGGATCGTGGTCCTGCGCGGCACGGATGCGCGGCTCGCTGCGCACGGCACGGTCGGTGCCGCCGGTGCCGCCGGAACACTCGATGCGCCGTTCGCGCTCGAAGCGAACGGAACCGGAACGATCGGCCCGGTCGCGCTCGAGCGCAACGACGGCGCGACACTCTACGCGCGCGTCGGCGTCGACCGGCCCAACGGTACGGTCGACGCGATCGTCAGTGCGCATCGGCTCACGCTGTATCCGTCCGGACTTGTGCGACTGCCCGGCGTGAAGGCTGCGGCGCTGCCCGCGGTTTCCGGCCGCCTCGACGCCGATCTGACGGCCGAGATCCGCGGCGCGTCCGTCGCAGCGGCCGCGGGTGCGCTGCAGCTGCGCCGCGCCGGAATCGCCGGAATACCGATCGGCGACGCTGACGCCCACCTCGCCGAGAAGGACGGCGACACTTCGCTGACCGGCGTGAACGTGCACGGCCCGCTCGGCAGCCTGCGCGGCGAAGGCGCGTACGACGGCCGAACGCTGGCTGCCCGCGGCCGCTTCACCGGCGGTTTGGACGCCCTCGCGCGCCTGCGCGGGGCACGCGCGCGCGGCACCGTCGACGCGCAACTGCGCTTCGTCGCCGACGGACAAAGCACTGTGGTCCAACTCGCCGACGCGCGTTTCACGGGTGCGCGCGTGCAAGGTGTCGCACTCACGCGGGCAAACGGAACGTTCGCGCTCCGCCCGCGCGCGATCGACGTCGAGGGTGCGCGGCTCGACATCGCCGGCGGCACGATCGTCGCGCATGGCAGTTTCGGCAACGGCGGCGTGTTGCGGCTCAGCGCGAGCGGCGTTGACGCTGCTGTGTTGCGCTCCGCCGGCATTCCGCTTTCGGGCGGTAGAGTCGTCGCGCTCGCCGAATTGACCGGCACGCAGGCTGCTCCGCGTGCCAAAGCCGCACTTGCGCTGAGTGGAGCGCGCGTGGGCGGCGCGCCGCTCGACGTGAGCGTGTCGGGAGCGTACGCGCGCGGACGAGTGCAGATCGACGACGCCCGCGGAACCTATGCCGGCGCGGTCGCGCGCGCAAAGGGACGTATCGACGGGCTGCGCGGCGGCGTGAACGGCGCGCGGGTCGACGTCGCAGCGACGGTGCGCGCCGCCGACGTCGCGACCCTTGCCCGGGAGTTCCGCCTTCCGCTGCGCTTTCCCGAGGGAGCGATCGATGCCGACGTGCGCGTCGGCGGCGCGGCATCCGATCCGTCGGTCGCCGGCGATGCGCGCATCGCGGCCGGCTCGCTCAACGGGCTTGGATTCCGCGACCTGCGCGTCCCGCTGCAGGCAGGTCGCAGCGGCATCGCGGTTCGCGGCGGCAGCGCGACCGTTGGTTCTACGACGCTCGCGTTCGATGCTGCTGCAGCGCCCGGCCGCGCACGCGTCGCGCTGCGTGCCGCCCATGCCGATTTGGCCGACTTCGACAACTACTTCGACGCCGCCGATACGCTCGCCGGGCGTGGACGCCTGTCTGCGACGGTCGCGCTCGGCGCCGGCACGTTCGCGACGAGCGGCGACGTGGCGCTGCTCGACGCGCGCCTGCGCCGGTTCCCGCTCGGCGAGGTCAGCGCGCGTTGGACCTCGCACGGCCGGACGATAGCAGGTCGCGGCCAGGTCGGCGGCCCCCACGGCAGGCTTTCCGCGCGCGGGATCGCGACGATCCCCGCCGATGCGTCGCCGGCGCATCTGGCCGCAAGTGACGTCGACGTGCGAGCCGACGTCGCCGGGCTCGATCTCGCCGCCTGGCTGCCTGCGGCCGGGATCGCCGCACCCGTCACCGGCCGGGTGAACGGTTCCGGGCGCGTGCGCGGCCGCGCGCCGAACTTCGCCTTCGCAGCGAACGCCGCGTTGCAGAACGGCATCGCCGGACGAATTCCCATCAAGACCCTGACGCTCGCCGCGGCGTATGACCGCGGGCGCGGCCGCATCACGAACGCGCGGCTCGACACCGGCAACGCGCTCGCGACCAGCGCGGGCACGTTCGGCCTGGCGCCGAACGCCCCGATCGATCTTACGCTGTCGGCGTCGACCCCTGATGCGGGCGCGTTCGTGCGTTCCGCGACCGGAGCGAACCTCGACGCCGCGGGTGCGCTTACCGCGCAGGTGCGCTTGACCGGGACGCGGCGCGCGCCTTTGGTCAACGCGGTGGCGGATCTCGAGCAGCCGCGCTACGGCCGGACCGTCGCGCGCCACTTGCATGCCGATGTCGCGCTCGGCGGCGGGCGTCTCACCGCGCGCAACGTCACGCTGGATCTCGCCGCGGGCGGGCTGACCCTCACCGGCAGCGTCGCGGCATCGAACGTGCCGCCGTTCGTCGACCGTCGCAGGGCTCCGATCGCCGCACGACTGGTCGCGAGCGCGGTCGACCTGGGTCAGTTCAACACGTTGTTCCCGCCGGGGACGAAATTCGGCGGGGTCGTGAACGGCGACCTCGCCGTTGCAGGCAATTTGCGCGCGCCGCGGTTTGACGGCACGCTCGCACTCGCCCACGGCACCTATGTTTCGCCGCTGCTCGCCTCGCAAGTGCGCGACGGCACGGTCGAGATCGCGTTCGCCGGCACCAGCGCGGCGATCCGCAAACTGCACGCGAACATCGGCGGCGGCGCGATCGACGGGAGCGGCGTCGCGTCGATCGGTGACCTGCGCGACCCCGCGCGTTCGCTGGCGATGCGCATCGAAACGCGGGAAAAGAATCTCGGGCTAGACCTGCCGCGGTATTTCCGCGGGAAGATGGACGGTACGCTCGCGTTGCGGCGGGATCCGGGCGCACCGCTCGTCGTCGGCGGCGATCTCGCGTTCTCGCACGTTCGCGTGCCGCTCAACGCGCTGCTCCCAACTGCTGCAGCGAAGAACCCAACGGCGCCGCCGCTGCCGATCGCCTTCGACCTCACCGTCGCGGCGAGGACCGACGATCGCGTGCAGAGCGCGAACGTCGACGTCGGCGCGCGCGGCAGCGTGAACGTCGCAGGCACGCTGGCGCATCCCACGCTGGCCGGCACCTTCACCGCGACCGACGGCACGATCAGCCTCTATCGCACCTTCACGTTGCAGACGGCGGAGGTCGCGTTCGACCCGAGTTCCGGGTTCATCCCGGAGGTCGACGTCACGGCGACCACGCAAGTGCCGGATCCCTCGACTCAAGTGCTGCTCCATGCGCACGGCCCCGCGACCGGCCTTACCCTCGATCTCGCGTCACGTCCGTCGTACGACAAGGCGCAGATCATCGGGCTGCTCGTCAACGCGCAGGCGCTCGGCGCGGTACACGGGGTCGCTTTGTCACCGCGCTCCGGCGGCGGATCGAACCCGCTCCAGGGCGCCGCGGTCGGCTACGTCGATCAGCAGTTCACCCGCGGCCTCTTCGAGCCGTTTTCCAGCACGCTCGGGAATTCGCTCGGGCTCTCGACCTTCAACTTCGATGCGGGTTTGACCGGCGGTTTTTCCGCCGGCGCGTCGCGCGCGCTTGGCGACAAGCTCGCGTTCTCGTTCGCGGAGTCAACCGATCCGCAGGCCGGCACGCGCCAGAGCGTGGCGCTCGCCTACGACGCGTCGGCCGCGTCGGCGGTGCAGCTCACGCTGTTCGACGCGGGCAGCGGTCCGCGCACGTTGGGAATCCAAGCGCCCGCCGCACCGAACGGCCCGACCAACTTCGCGCTCGAAGCGCTCGCGCCGTCGCCCGGATCTAGCGGCTACGTCTTCACGCTCGAAAGGCGCTTCCCGTGAGCGCGCCTGTGCTTTGAGCGCCTCGATTTCAGAGGACGGCGCTCGCGCGTGTTCCCGAACCGCTGACGTTACCGGCGGCGTACGCCGGTTACTGTGTTAGTGAAAACCGCGTTCTTGCAACCGCGCGGTGCGCCGTTCATCGGCTCGCTGTTTGCGGCACTCGTGCTTCTCGCTGCACCGGCCGGCGCGCAATCATCGCCGGCCGCCTCGCCGTCACCGGCGCCGTCGTCGCCCCAATCCTCCGGCGGCGGCGCCGCACCCGCTCTCGTTTCGCGGCTTCTTCCGGGCATACGACTTCACGCGGCAGAACGCGAGCAAAGGGATCGGCGGCGCCGGCCAAGTCAATCAGCAGTCGATTGAGCTTGGTCTCGGCCTACACGGGGACTACCGCTTCGGACACACCCCGTTTCCCGTCGGCGCATCGCACCTGGTTGCCATTTCAACCGATGGCTGCGCGCGCCGCGGGCTGCTCGCGTGCGGCGTCGTGGAGAAGGACATCGACGTCGTGCGCGTCCCGGGCTGCTTCGAGCTTCCCGTCGCGCCGCGCCGGCTGATCTCCGGGCTGGCGAGTGCGCCCGCGGGATCATGAACGTCATGCTCGCCACCGGCGTGCCGATCGGTTTCGGCGTGCTCGCGACGAACACACGCGAACAAACAGAAGAGCGCGCCTACCCCAAGCGCGGCGACAAGGGCTACGAGGCCGCCGTCGCCGCCGCCACCGTCGCGGTCATCGAACCGGCAAAACGGAACGAAACGCGCGTCGGCTTTCGGTAGCGAAGACATAGCCTGACGAGCCGCACGAACCTGCGCGCGCCGCGGCGGCGTATTGCGTTCGTCATGCAACACATCTTCGCGATCATCGCCGCCGCCGGTGCACTGGCGATGCCGCAAACGGACATCGCAACGAAGGCGCCCGTCGCGGTCAGCACCTGCACGCTCAGCGATCTCGTCAATCCCGCGATCCTCGCCGAGTACGGTACGCCGATCCCGATCCGTTTGCTGCAGCTCACCTTTCTCAACACCGAGGACACGGTCGCAACGCAGGTGACGTTCGACGTGACGCACGACGGAGAGCATGCGACCGTGACGGACCGCGGCCACTTCAGCAAGGGCGTTCCGATCGAGCACATCTTCGACGACTTCACCGGCACCTACGGCAGCGGTCCGACTGCGTGCGCCGTCTCAGCGATCACGTTCGCCGACGGCCGCCGCTGGACCGCGCCGGGCGGCGAAATCAGCGCGAACCGTTGACCGTGCCGGCGGCGTACGTTGGGTGCTGTGTTAGTGAAAACCACGTTCTCGCAACCGCGCGGCGGCCCGTTCATCGGCTCCCTGTTCGCGGCACTCGTGCTCCTCGCTGCACCGGCCGGCGCGCAATCATCGCCGCCGCCCTCGCCGCAGCCCCTCTCGCTTCGCGGCTTCTTTCGCGCGTACGACTTCACGCGACAGAACGCGAGCAAAGGGATCGGCGGCGCCGGCAAAGTCAATCAGCAGTCGGTCGAGCTCGGTCTGGGCGCGCACGGGGACTACCGGTTCGGAAACACGCCCTTTTCCGTCGGCGCATCGTACCTGGTGGCCGCTCCGACGGATGGCTGCACCAGCCCGATCTCACACCTGAGTCCTCCGTGCGGAAAGCTGAAGGCGCCGGCGTTGAATCCCGACGACTCGCTGCCGGGCTTCGGGCTCAACGCGCTCTACGAAGCGTACGTGCAGTATAAGCACCCGCGCCTGTACGTCGAGCTCGGCGACCAAGTCGCGGCCGACGCCGGCTCGCTAAATGCGCAAGCCCCGGCGACGCTGCTTATCCGCGGGTCCGGCAAAGTGGACGAAATCGCCGTCGTCTCGGGAGATCATGTCATCGCTCGCGGTACGCCGGCATACGAAGAGACTACGGTTCATTGAAATGAGGTTGACCATTATGACGAAAACGATGTTTGCGCTCGCCACGGCTACCGTTCTGGCCACGTCGGCCATCGCACAGGCCGGCAACGCCTACGCCACGACCGATCACGCACGGGCAGCGACGATGCTGTGTCGCCCGGCGGCGGCCGACGAACGTGCGACGGCGATGGCGGACGGTAAAAGCCCGCTGATCTGCAAGAAGATGGACGGCGCCGGGTTGATAAGCGGTAAAGGCTGTCCGAAAATAGCGGGGCTTTCGGCCGCGCAGGTGGACACCGCTTGGCGCGAGTTGATCTATAGCACCGTGATGGTCCGCAGCGGCGACGGCGGCTAATCCGGGCAGGCCCTCCAGGGCCCGGATTGCCAAGACGGGTTGGCTACCGTATACTCCCCCGTACGGTGCTGCGCTAGCCGCGTGCCGCTTTTCACATCCGTTCCCAAGGGGGGCCGGACGGCGTGCTGTCCGGCCGAGGTCGGTGTACGAAAACAAAATATTGATCTGCAAAGACTGCGGCAACTCGTTCGACTTCACCGCGCGCGACCAGATGTTCTACGCGGAGAAGGGCTTCGAAAACGAGCCGCAGCGCTGCCGCGACTGCCGTTCGGCCCGCAAATCCCAGCGCGACGGGGGCACTCGGGCGCCGTCGTCCACCGCCGGCCTGCGGGAGACGTTCGACGCGGTGTGCGCGCAATGCGGCACGGCGACGACGCTGCCGTTCAGGCCGCGCGGTGACCGCCCGGTCTACTGCAGGTCGTGCTACTCCTCGATGGGTGCCGTGCGGGCCTAGCACCTGACCCCGCCGAATTCGCGGGGGTGGATTCGGTTTGGGTCGACGGGGACGCCGTCGGATATCTCGACCAGCGGGCGCTCCCGCACGCTGTCGTGCGCGCGCGCGCCGCGACGATCGATGACGTCGTCGAGGCCATCGCGACGCTCGCGGTGCGCGGCGCCCCGGCGATCGGCATCTTCGGCGCGTACGGCGTCGCCCTCGCGGCGCGCCTGTACGCGGACGATCGCGCCGCCTACCAAGCGGCGGCGGGACGCATCCGAGCGGCGCGACCGACCGCGGTGAACCTCGCCTGGGCAGTCGATCGCGTGCTGGCGTCCGCCGGAACGGAACGCGCGGAGGCGCAGCGCATCCACGACGAGCAGCGCGACGTCGATCGACGCATCGGCGAAGCGGCGATCGCGCTCCTTCCCGCGAGCGGCAACGTGCTCACGCACTGCAACACCGGTCCGATCGCCACCGGCGGCGACGGGACGGCACTCGGATGCTTCGTCGCGGCGCATCGCGCGGGCAAGAAGCTGCATGTCTTCGTCGACGAGACGCGGCCGCTGCTGCAGGGCGCGCGCTTGACGATGTTCGAGCTGCACGAAGCCGGCGTACCGTGCACGCTGATCGTCGACAGCGCAGCCCCGATCACGATGCAGCGGAAGAACGTCCGGGCGGTGGTCGTCGGGGCCGACCGCATCGCCCGCAACGGCGACACCGCGAACAAGATCGGCACGTACGGCGTCGCGATCGCGGCCGCGCATCACGGCATCCCGTTCTACGTCGCGGCGCCGCGCTCGACGTTCGACTTCTCGCTCGAGAGCGGCGAAGAGATTCCGATCGAGGAGCGCGCGCCCGACGAAATCCGCATCGCTGCCGGCGACGCCGTCTACAACCCCGCCTTCGACGTCACGCCGGGCCGCCTGATCGCCGGTTTCATCACCGAGTACGGCGTCCTGACGCCGCCCTACGCCGACAGCATCCCGGACCTGCAACACCGCCCGAATCTATCCGCCCTTGCCGCCCGGTGATGGACCGAGCGCAGCAGAATCTTGCCCCGACATGATGTCGTTGCGAGGTCGGACCCGGGGGCCCCACGCAAAGCGTGGGGGGCGCGCAGCGTGAGCGGAGCGCCTTGCAAATGAAATACTACGAGTTTGCGGACAAGCAGCCCAAGATCGATTCGCTCGTCATCATCGAGGGTGAGGATGCGATTCTGGCGCAGCGCGCGTTGGATTTGGTGCTCGATCGACTGTTGCCGCGCGATATGCGGCAGCTGAACTGCGACGTGTTCGAGGGACCGGAGACCGACGCGATCGGACGCGCCGTCGGGGATGCCGTCAACGCGATGCCGTTCTTGGCCGATCGGCGCGTCGTCGTGGTGCGCAACACGCACCGCATGCGGGCGCAGCCGCGCCGCGATCTGTGGGCCGTCGCCGAGTCGGTCCCGGCCGGCAACACGCTGGTGCTCGAGGATCTCTTTCCCCCGGCGAAAGCGACGAAGCCGGAACCGTTCGGCAAGCAGGCCGGGCGCAAGGCGCTGCGCATCGACACGACGCCGAACGCCGACGTGCGCGAGCGGTTCGTGCGCGAAGTCCTGGAACGCTTGGGCGCGAAGGCGCAGCCGCGCGTGATCGCGATTCTGGCCGACGCCGGCGCCGATCTCGGTGCGATCCAGAACGATCTCGAGAAGCTCGCCTTGAGCGGCTCGACGATCACCGTTGCGGACCTCGAGCGCGAGAGCCTCACCATCGAGGACGCCAAGGCCTGGCACTATTCGCAGGCAGTCGTCGAAGGGCGTCCGGACGAGGCGCTGGCGATCGCGTTCGAGCTGTTCGCGAACGACCCGCGCGGCGCAGCGATTCCCCTTGCCAGCGCGCTTGCGAACGACTTCGCCTTGCTGTGGGAACTCGCGCGTCCGGGCGGCGGCCCGCTCCCGCCGCGCCATCGGTGGCGCGAACGGACGCTGCGGCCGATCGCGCGCCGGCTCGGCGAACGCCGCGCGCGCTACGGCTACGAAGCGGCGGTTCGCGGCTTCGAGGCCGTCGTCACCGGGCGCATCGATGACCCGCGCGCGATGATCGAATTGCTGACGGCGGACCTGGCACTGCGACTCGGTCAGGCCCGCTGAGCGACCGGAGGATTCGCACCCGTGCGAATCCAACGTTGCCGCTCGCCTCGGCCCGCTAAAGAGGTCACTCCTCGCATGCGCACTTCCCTCGCCCGCCTGGCCGCGGCCCCGAAGGCGGTGGCGCCCCTTGCCGGTCAACCGTACGTCGTGCAACTCCATGTGATCGACGGGCCGGCCGGCGGGCTGGGCCTGATCGGCCTCGTCGAGTCGACGCTGGGCTTCGGCTTCTAACCCCTCTTTCGTTGCTTCGCCCGCGAACCCGACCTTTCTCGTCGAGGCCGATCCCGCGCTTTCCGCGAAACCGACGCGCGGATCGTGAACGACACTACTTACGCCTCACCCTTCTCGTGGCGCTACGCGCGTCCGTCGCTGCGCGAGCTGTTTTCCGAACGGGAACGCCGCAAGTTGTGGCGCGCGGTCTGGGTCGCGCTCGCTGAAGCGCAAGAGCGCGCCGGCTTGGTGACGAGCGCGGAGGTCGCCGATCTGCGCGCGCACGCCGATGAGATCGATCTGGAGAGCGCGCTCGCGATCGAACGGGAGATCGGCCACGATCTGATGGCGGAGATCCGCGTCTACGCAAAGCAAGCGACGGTCGGCGGGGGCAAGCTGCACCTCGGCGCCACGTCGATGGACGTCGAGGATACGGTCGAGACCTTCCGCATGCGGGTCGCCGTCGACCAGCTGGTCGCTGCGCTCGACGAGTTGCTGTTGTCTTTTGCCGCGGCCATCGAACGGCATGCGGACCTCGTGTGCATGGGATATACGCACTTGCAGCCGGCCGAGCCGACGACGCTCGGCTACCGCTTCGCCGTGTACGGCCAGGATCTGCTCATCGACCGCGCGATGCTGCTTGCCGCGCGCGAGCAGATGACGGCCAAAGGGATTCGCGGCGCGGTCGGCACGTCGGCGTCGTACACGCGATTGCTCGACGGCACCGGCCGCACGCCCGACGAGCAGGAAGCCGACGTGCTCGAGCGCTTCGGCCTGCAGGCGCGTGACGTCGCGACGCAGACGTATCCCCGCAAGCTCGACTACTTGCTGCTCTCGACCCTCGCCGGCCTGGGCGCGTCGCTCTCGAAGTTCGCGTTCGACGTGCGGATCTTGGCGAGCCCCGGGTTCGGTGACATCGCCGAACCGTTCGGCGCCAAACAGGTCGGTTCGAGCGCGATGCCGTTCAAGCGCAATCCCGTGATGGCCGAGCGGATCGACTCGCTCGCCCGGCTGCTGCCCGCCTACGCCGACGTCGCGTGGCAGAACGCCGCCACGAACCTCCTGGAACGCACGCTCGACGACAGCGCGAACCGCCGCACCATCCTGCCCGAAGCGCTGCTGTGCACCGACGAAATTCTCTCGCTGGGGAAAAAGATCGTCGAAGGACTGCGCGTCGACGAGCGGCGGATCGCCGAAAACCTGCGCACCTACGGGCCGTTCTCAGGGACCGAGGCGATCTTGATGGAGGCGGCAAAGCGCGGCGGCGACCGTCAGGAGCTCCACGAGGTGATCCGCGAGAGCGCGATGCGTTCGTACGACGCCCTCGCTGCCGGCGAAACGAACCCGCTGGCGCGCCTGCTTGCCGACGACGAGCGGATCGCACGCTGGGTCGATCCAGCCGAGGTCCGCAAATGGCTCGATCCATCGGGCCACGTCGGCGACGCCCCCGAGCGCGCCCGCCGTCTCGCGCAACGAATCCGCGACACCGTCGAGAACAAGAAGTGATGATGATGGACCGAGTGCAGCAGCGTCCTGCTTGTACTACAACGTTGTTGCGAGGTCGCGTCCGGGGGCCCCGTGCAAAGCACGGGGGGCGCGCAGCCCAGGGCGGAGCGCCTTCAAAGTGAAGAAGTCTCACGAGATCGCCCGCGGCAAGACCAAAGTGCTCTACGAGCTCGAAGGGCAGCCCGACGTGCTCGTCGTGCAGCAGCAGGACGCGATCACGGCCGGTGACGGCGCGCGGCGCGACGTCATCGACGGGAAGGGGCGGATCGCGGCGAAGACGACCGCGCGGGTCTTCCGTTTGCTCAACCTGTGCGGGCTGCCGACCCACTACCTCTCCGGCGGCGAAGACGACGACGATAACGAGATGCTCGTGCGCCGCGCGCAGATGATCCCGCTAGAGGTCGTCGTGCGCGGCGTCGCGGCAGGCTCGCTCGTGCGCCGCCGGCCGGGGATCCAGCGCGGCTCGCTGCTCGTTCCGCGCATGATCGAATTCTTCATAAAAGACGACGCGAATCACGATCCGCTGATCGAAACCGACGCGATCGTCGCGCAGGGGATCGCGACGCCGCAGGAAGTCGCGACGATGACCGAGCTGGCGCGCATCACGTACGAAGTGCTCGCCCACGCCTGGCGCCGCCGCGACGCGCTGCTGGTCGATCTCAAGATCGAGTTCGGCCGGCTGGCGAGCGGTGAGGGCAAGGGCCAACTCGTCATCGCCGACGTGATCGACAACGATTCGTGGCGCGTGTGGCCGCAAGGCCGCGAGGATCTGATGCTGGACAAGCAGCTGTATCGGAACCTCGAGACGGTGACGCCGGCCGATCTCGATCGCGTGAAGGCCAACTACGAACAGGTCGCCGAGATCGCCGGCTCGTTTCCGCTGATGCGGCCGGGCATGGTGGCGCTCTTGGTCGACGGGCCGGAACACGTTGCCGCATCGGAGATCGTTGGGCGGGCCCTGGCGAATTTCGGGCTGCCGACCGTGCGGCACGTCGTCTCCGTCGCGCGAACGCCGGGCTACGTGCTGCAGCTCGTCACGCAACTGGAGGCGACGTTCGCGCGCATGGTCGCGGTGGCGATCGGCGCGGCGGACAGCGCGCTCGCCGCGATGGTCGACAACGCGACGCCGAACCCGGTGATCGCGGTCGACGTCGCCGATCCGCGTCCGGAAGAACTGGCGCTGAAGTGCGCCAAGGCATTCGCACTCGAGGACACGGTGGTGTTCGGGCGCGTGCTCCTGCTGCAGGCGAACGCGCGCAGCGAGGTCCTCGCCGCCGACGCGCGGCTCAACGCGCCGCCGCCACCGCTCCCGCCGGGAGTCGCGCGGGCGTGATGACGGCCGCGCACGACGACGCCGTCGCGCTCGGCCGCACGCTCGGCGTCGCGCTCTCCGACGACGAGATCCGCCGCATCGCGGAGCACCTCGGACGCGTTCCGAGCGCGACCGAGCTGTTCGCGTTCGACGCGCAGTGGAGCGAGCATTGCTCCTACAAGTCCTCGCGCGAACACCTCAAGAAGTTGCCGACCGAAGGTCCGACGGTGCTGCTCGGCGTCGGCGAGGACGCGGGCATCGTTCGCTTGGGCGAGTGGCAGGGCGAGACGTACGGCATCGTCGTCGCGCACGAGTCGCACAACCATCCCTCGCAGGTCGTGCCGTTCGAAGGCGCCGCGACCGGAATCGGCGGGATCGTGCGCGACGTGTTGTGCATGGGTGCCGAGGTGATCGGCGTCGCGGATCCGCTGCGGTTCGGGCGGCTCGAGAACGAGCACTGCCGGTACGTCGCCCAGCAAGTGGTCGACGGAATCGCCGCCTACGGCAACGCGATCGGCGTGCCGAACGTCGGTGGCGACGTGTTCTTCGACTCGTCCTTCGACGACAACGTGTTGGTCAACGTCGTCGCGCTCGGGTTGGTGAAGGAGAAGGACATCATCCACTCGCGGGCGCCGGAGGGCAGCGTCGGGTGGGACATCGTGCTGGTCGGAAAAGCGACCGACCGCAGTGGGTTCGGCGGCGCGTCGTTCTCGTCGCTGACGCTGGATGAAGACGACGCCGAGGCCAACAAGGGCGCGGTGCAAGTTCCCGATCCGTTCCTGAAGAACGTAATCATGCGCGCGTCGTACGCGGTGTTCGCCGCGCTGCGCGAACAAGGGCTCACGGTCGGGTTCAAGGACCTCGGCGCCGGTGGGCTGGCGGGCTGCAGCGCCGAGTTGTGCGCGGCCGGCGGCGTGGGCGCCGAAGTGGAGCTCGAGCGCGTCTCGACCGCGCAGCGCGACCTGCCGCCCGAAGTCATCGCGATCGGCGAGACGCAGGAGCGCCTGTGCTGGATCGTCCCGCCGTCGTTCACGCCGACGCTGCTGGCGCTCTACAACGAGATGTATTCTCTGCCGCGCGTCGCGCGCGGCGCCTGCGCGGCGGTCATCGGAAAGGTGACCGACACCCGCCGCTACGTCGCGCGCTATCGCAACGAAACCGTGATGGACGTGGACTTGGAGTTCTTGACCGGCGGGGTGCGGTATTCGCGACCGTACACGATCGCGCCCGTTGAGATCGAACCGCGCGACGCGCGCGTGCGGGACGTCGAAGCGGCGTTTCCACCTGGCGGCAGCGACCTGATCGGACGGCTGCGCGCGGTGCTCGCGCATCGCGACGTCTGTTCCCGCGCGTCGATCTATCAGCGGTACGACGGCGTCGTGCGCGGATGTACGGCGATCCCACCCGGCTACGCCGACGCGGGCGTCCTCGTTCCGATTCCCGGCGCCCCGCTCGCGTTCGCCGTCGGGATTGGGGGGAACCCGCGCTACGGCGCAATCGATCCACGCCGCGCGGCGGAGCTCGCCGTCGTCGAGGCGGTCGCGCAGGTCACGGCGGTTGGCGCGCTTCCGGTGGGTTTGACAGACTGTCTGAACTTCGGGGATCCGACGATTCCCGAACAGATGGGAGCGTTCGTCGCCGCCGTGGAGGGCTTATCGGAGGCTGCGCGCGCGCTCGACGTTCCGTTCGTCTCCGGAAACGTATCGCTTTATAACCGCTCGTCGTCGGGAAATCACGTCGCACCGTCGCCGATCGTCGGCTGCGTCGGCACGATCGCCGACGTCACGCACACGGCGTCGGCGGCCTTGAAGCGAGCCGGCTCCGCGCTGTTCGTTCTGGGTGTGCCGCAACTCGCATACGGTGGGACCGTCATCGCCGAGGTTGCGGGGCTGTCGACCCGCGCTTTACCGCAAATGGATTACGAGGGCTTCGCGGAAGCGTGCGCCGTCGTTCGAGCCGGCTTTGAGCGCGGCTTCGTTCTTGCCTCACGCGACGTGAGCGACGGTGGGGTTCTCACCGCGATCGCTGAGATGGCTTTTGGATCGCTCGCCGGCATCGGCGCGGAACTCAACCACACCGATGCGTTCTTCGTCGAGATCGACGCCCGCGGGCGCAACTGGACGAACAATGCCGTCTGGTTTGCCGAGTTTCCCGGCTTCGTATGCGAAGTCGACGCCGAACGCGCCGCGGCATTCGCGGAGCTCGCTGCGAAGCACGGCGTGCGAGCGCGGGAGGTCGGTGAGACGATCGGCCGCGCCGAGCTCGACTACAACGGCCAACGCGCGCCCATCGCTGAATTGCGGTCGATCTGGGACGCGCCGCTGCGCGACTTCTACGGCGCTTCGAGCGGCCCTTCGTGACAAAGATGGCGGCGGGGCCGCGCGTTGCGGTGGTCGTCTTTCCTGGGACGAACTCGGAAGACGAGACGTTGCGGGCGGTGCGGGCGGTTGGGCTCCAGGGTGAGCTCGTGCATTGGTCGCAGCCGGAAGCGTTGGCCCGGTTCGATGCGTTCGTGCTGCCGGGCGGGTTCGCGTACGAAGATCGGATTCGGGCGGGTGCCGTCGCGGCGCACGACGCCGTGATGGATCCGGTGATCGAGGCCGCGCAGGCCGGGAAATTCGTGCTGGGTATTTGCAACGGTGCGCAGATTCTCGCCGAGGCCGGGTTGGTTCCCGGCACCGGACCGTTGCGCTTGCCGACGGCGGCGTTCGCGCCGAACGCCAGCGGACGGTTCCAGTCCGTGCACGTTCACGTCAAGTTGAGCGTCACGCTGGATCGCGTACCGATTCTCGGTGGAATTGAAGACGGCGCGGTGATTCCGGCCTGGGCATCGCACGGCGACGGCCGGCTCGCCGCACCGGCAGACGAACTCGCGCGCATCGAACGCGACGGACATTTAGCGTTCATCTACTGTGACCGGCACGGCAATCCGGTCAGCGCACCAAACGGCGCGGCGCTCGACTGCGCGGGGCTGGTGAATCGCGACGGAAATGTGCTGGCGATCATGCCGCACCCCGAGCGCGACGGCTGGACCTTCCAGCACCTCGACGATTCGCGCGACGTGGCGCGCGGTGATACCGCTGCGACGTTGGCGCCCTCCGGCGGCATCCGCTTCTTCGAGCACTTCGCGCAGGCCGTGCGGGAGCGGTTCTCCGCATGATCCGCACGTTTGTGGTGTCGCTCACCATCCCAGACAACGAGGCGTACACGGCGCTCGAAACGCTCGGGCGGCTCGGGATCGACAGCTCGCGGGTCGTGCGCGCCGACGTCTGGATCTTCGAGGGCGAGCTCGACGCAGGGCTCGCGGCGACGATCGGCTCGATCGAATCGATCCACAACCCGAACAAGCATCGCTTGGCCGAACGGCAGGCCGACCGTCCGGAGCCCGGCGAGGTGTGGATCGCCACGCGCGACGAAGCCCCGGCGACCCTCGTAGCGGGCCGCGCGCTCCCCGGCGTGCGTGCGATCCTGCGCCGAACCGCGTGGCGGCTCCTCGACGACCAGGGCCGCGACGTCGCCCCAGCCGTGCTGGATCGCGCGGTCGAGACATTTCTTTGCAATCCCGCGTTCCAGGTGGCAATTACACAATGACAATGATGGTAGAACCGCTTCTTCACGGCCAGCACCGCGCCAACGGCGTCGGTGAGATGTACACGATCGCCACCCTGGGCTCGCATTCGGCGCTGCAGATCCTCAAGGGTGCGCACGACGAGGGGTTCAAGACGCTTGCGATCGCGAGTCGCGAGACCGAGCGCTTGTACCGCTCCTTCGCCTTCGTCGACGAAGTGATCACGATCGACAAGTACAGCGACTTCATGGGGCTCGTCCCGGAGCTCGAGAAGCGCAAGATCATCATCGTCCCGCACGGCTCGTTCGTCGCGTATCTGTCGCTCGAAGAGCACAAGAAGATGACGATCCCGTACTTCGGGAACAAGGCCGTGCTCGATTGGGAAGCGAGCCGCGAGCTGCAGCGGGACTGGCTGCTGCGCGCGGGCCTGAAATTGCCGCGTCAGTTCAAGACCGGTGCCGAGATCGATCGCCCGGTGATCGTGAAACTGTACGGCGCGCAGGGCGGCAAGGGCTACATGTTCCTGCGCGACGCGATGGACTTCGAAGAGCGCGCCTCGCTGCTCGCGCGGCAGAACTACATCCTGCAAGAGTACATCATCGGCGTTCCGCTCTACATCCACTATTTCTACTCGTCGCTCACCGGCAAGCTCGAGATCATGTCGATGGACCGGCGCTATGAGACGAACGTCGATTCGCTGGGACGGATTCCCTCGCAGGCGCAGGCCTCGATGGACGTCGACCCCTCGTACGTCGTCGTCGGGAACCAGCCGATCAGCCTGCGCGAGTCGATGCTGGCGGAAGCGTACCGCATGGGCGAGGACGTGGTCCGCGTGAGCCAGGAGATCTGCGGCCCGAAGGGCCTATTCGGCGCCTTCTGCATCGAGACGATCATCACGCCCGACACGAATTTTTACATCATGGAGATCTCCGCGCGCATCGTCGCGGGTACGAACCTCTTCATCGACGGTTCTCCCTACTCGTACCTCAACTACAGCGAGCCGATGTCCACCGGCCGCCGTATCGCCCGAGAGATCAAGAATGCACTGCTCTCGAACTCGCTCGATGCGGTCCTCGACGACTCGACCGTCACCCATCAGTAAGCTCGTCACGGCGCTGTTCGCGGCGCTGGCGCTCATCGCGCCGCTCAGCCCCGCGAACGCCGCGCTGGAGATCGATCCGGCGCAGCTCTACCGGCAGATGAAGGCGTCGTACGACAAGGGCGCGGCGGCCGGCTGGCACCTGGCCGATCAGCTCGACTATTTCTCGTCGGTCTTGGAGGCCGGCCGGGCGTACGAGCTGCGCCGGCGCGACGACCCGCAGAACGTCGCCATCCAGGGCGTCGCCGTCGACATGGCGACCCAGCTCGGCTACGATCCGCTCGTCAACAACGACGCCGCGGAGTGGTACGTGCGGGTCGCGGCGCTGGCCTGGCAGGGTGACACCGATCGCGGTCCCGCGGCGCGAGCGCTGATCGCCAAGCTCGACGCGGAGGACGCGGATCCGGCCCGCCTCGCGCGCGATGCCGATGCCGACGCGGCGCTGCTGGTGCAGCGATATCCCGGCGACGTGCAGGCGCTGCTCGGGCAGCTCGAAGCCGACTTGCGCGCCTACAACCTCAGCGGTGACACCGCGTGGCGCCTTCTCGCGCTCCAACGCGCCGCGCAGGCGACGTTCCCGATCGGTTCGCTTCCGAGCGACGTGAAGAAGACGTTCTTCCCGATGGTCGACTCAGCACGCAATGCGGGACCCGGATACTCCGCCGCCGAGCGCGAAGCCGCGCGGATCGTCGCCTCGCACGCGGCGTCGGCTCATGGCCTGGCCGTGATCGGGCGGGTCACCTCGCACAACACCTACCTGCTGATCACCGCGCCGGCCGACGAGTACTTCGGCCAGACGAAACTCTCGCCGATCGGCGTCCGCAACGAGATCGCGCGCATCGGAAAGTATCTCGACGCCGGCTGGGGCGGGCGGATGACGAAGGACACGCTCTACGTCATCGACTCGCTGAACGACTGGCAGCATCAGTACCCGCGCGACTACGAATTGCCGCGCCTCTACAAGCGCGTCTACGACACGCTCGCGCGCGAGGAGACGCCCGAGGCGAAGAAGGCCGGGCTCGAGGTCCGGCGGCTCCTGATCGTCGCCTACCCTACGTCCACCGAGGCGCGAAGCTTCTTCTCGTCGTAGGGGATTCGGTGCCCTTCGACCTCTCTACAACGCTGGCGTCCTACGACGCGAACCGGCTGACGCTGTGTTCGATCGGGAGCCATTCCGCGCTCGAGGTGGCATCCGGCGCGCGCGCGCAAGGCCTGCGCAACCTCATCGTCACCGAGCGCGGCCGCAACGCGACGTACGACCGCTACTACGCGCGGCGCTTCGACGGTCCCCCGCGCGGGTGCGTCGATGCGACGCTCGAGCTCGAACGCTTCGCCGACGTGCTCGACGAGAGCGTGCAGGAGCGGCTGCGCGCCGAGAACGTCGTGTTCGTCGCCAACCGGTCGTTCGAAGTCTACCTGCACCAGCGATTCTCGTACACCGAGATCGAAGAGCGGATGGCCGTACCGTTCTTCGGCAACCGGCGGCTGCTGCGAGCGGAGGAGCGCGATGAGGCCGACAACCAATACGCGCTGATGGAGCGCGCCGGCATCCGGTATCCGCGCCAGCTGGCGTCGCCCGATCAGATCGACACGCTGGTGATGGTGAAGGCGCCGCATGCCAAGGTGTCGTTCGAGCGCGCATTTTTTCTCGCCCGCAGCGAGGCCGAGTACGCGGCGACGTCTGCCGGGCTCATCGAAGCGGGGATCGTAACCGCCGAGGGGCTGCGCGGCGCGGTGATCGAGGAGTTCGCGCTCGGCCCGACCATCAACCTGAACTTCTTCTGGTCGCCCGTGCTGGGCGAGCTCGAATTGATGGGAACCGATACGCGCCGTCAGACGAACCGTGACGGGTTCGCCGGCCTTCCCTACAAGCAGGCGCGCGATCTGGCCGACGAGCCGGTGCGGATGGAAGAAGCCGGCCACATCGCGGCGACGCTGACCGAGTCGATGCTGGAAAAAGCGTTCGATCTGGGCGAGCGGTTCGTGCGCGCAGCGAAGGCCGTCGACGGCGTCGGCGTGATCGGACCGTTCGCGCTGCAGTGTGTGATCGTCAGCGGGCCGCCGAAGGACTTCATCGTGTACGACGTGAGCCTGCGCATCCCAGGCTCGCCCGGCACGCGGTACACGCCGTACACCTCATATCGCTGGGGCCGCGACGTCTCGGTCGGCGAGCGCATCGCGATGGAGCTCGTCTGGGCACGCGAAGCCGGACGGCTCGCGGAGGTGCTGACATGATCACGTACGAGGGTCTGCGCGAGGTCATCCAGCGGACATATCCCGATTGCGACGTGGAAATACAGGACGGCGAGTATGTGATCGTGTCACCGCACGATCTCTTGTCGTCGAGCGTCGTCGTCCGCCTCGTCGAGCTCCTGAATGGCTGGGTACGGCCGCGAAAGCTCGGGTACGTCTTCGAGTCGAACGGCGGCTTCGAGTTCCCCGACGGCGACAAGCGTGCTCCGAACGTCAGCTTCGTCTCGCGGGAGCGGCTGCCGTCGGTTCCGCGCTCATTCGCAAGGGCGATCCCGGAGTTGGTGATCGAGGTGCGGTCCAGCACGCAATCGGTCCGCTCGGTGCGCAACCAGCTCGCAAGCCTGCTGGCGAAGGGCTGCACCGTCGGCGTGTACGTCGATCCCGGCGAACGCCGCGTCGAGATTCATCGCCCCGGGAGCGAGCCTGCCGTGCTCGCCGAGGACGCCGTGTTCGAGGTCCCGGAGCTCCTTCCCGGATTCGGCTTCCCGATCGGCGAACTCTGGCCGGAATGACCAGCTCGGTGAAAGCCCGTCCGGCGACCGTCGTCATCCTGGATTTCGGGGCGCAGTACAGCCAATTGATCGCGCGCCGCGTTCGCGAGGCGAAAGTCTATTCGGAGCTGCTGCCGTACGACGTCTCGTGGGAGGAGATCGCCAAGCGCGAACCCGCCGCGATCGTGCTGAGCGGCGGCCCGGAGTCGACGCTCGGCCCGGATGCCTTGGACTGCGACCCGCGCGTCTATTCGTGCGGTTTGCCGCTGCTGGGCATCTGTTACGGGATGCAGCTCGTCGCGAAGCATCGCGGCGGGTCGCTGGTTCCGCTGGAGCACAGCGAGTTCGGGCCGGCGCAGCTTCACCTCGACCGTGAGGATTCGCCGCTCTTTCTGGGCGTCCCGAGCGAATCGCGCGTGTGGATGTCGCATGGAGACTCCGTCACGGCGGTGCCGCCGGGATTCCGCGCGCTGGCGCACACCGGACGCTGCGCGATTGCGGCGATGGGCGACGACGAGCACCGCACCTACGGCGTGCAGTTCCACCCGGAAGTCGTCCACACCGAAGCGGGCTCGGCAATCCTCGAGAATTTTCTCCACACGATCGCGGGCATCGCGCCGACGTGGCGGATGGACTCCTGGGTCGACGACGCGATCGAGAAGGTCCGCGCGCAAGTCGGCGACGCGAACGTCCTCTGCGCGCTCTCCGGCGGCGTCGACTCCGCGGTGGCCGCGACGCTGGTGTCGCGCGCGATCGGCAAGCAGCTGACCTGCATCTACGTCGATACCGGGCTGATGCGCAAGAACGAATCGGCCGGGGTCGTCGCGGCATTCCGCGACGTACTGCACCTCAACGTGATCCACGTCGCCGCGTCCGAACGGTTCCTCGCACGATTGGCCGGCATCGAGGATCCGGAAGAGAAGCGCATCCGCATCGGCCACGAGTTCATCGCGATCTTCGAAGAAGAATCGAAGAAGATCGACGACGTGCGGTTCCTGGTGCAGGGGACGCTCTATCCCGACGTGATCGAATCGAAGACGCCGGGTTCGAAAGCCGGGCACAAGATTAAATCGCACCACAACGTCGGCGGGCTACCCGAACGCATGGCGCTCTCGCTCGTCGAGCCGCTGCGCGCGCTCTTCAAGGACGAAGTGCGCGAAGCGGGACGCGTCCTCGGCTTGCCCAACGCGATCGTCGAACGGCAGCCGTTCCCCGGTCCGGGGCTGGCGGTGCGGATCATCGGTGCGGTCGATCGCGAACGCTTGGCGATCGTGCGCGAAGCCGATTGGATCGTGACGAGCGAGATCGACGCCGCCGCGCACGAGCTCCTGCCGCGCCCGTGGCAGTATTTCGCCGTGCTGACGCCGGTCAGAAGTGTCGGCGTGATGGGCGACGGCCGCACCTACGGCTATCTCGTCGGGGTCCGCGCCATCACCAGCGAAGACGGCATGACCGCCGATTGGGCGCGCCTGCCGCACGAGCTGTTGGCACGCATCTCCACCCGCATCGTCAACGAAGTCCCCGGGATCAATCGGGTCGCTTACGACATCACGTCGAAGCCCCCCGCAACGGTGGAGTGGGAATAACGCGCACACGTCGTGCCTCAGATGGTCGCATCGAAGGTTTCATCGCGTAGCCTGTCCAGGAACCGCGCGAGTTCCGCGGCACGGTCGGCGCCGATCCGCTTCGCGGTGTTCGTGACGAGCTTGGGCGGAATGTCGGCGACGAAGCGGCGCAGGGATCTGATCGCCGGCTGGATGTCCGGCTTCGTGTCGCCGGTGAGCGCGAGCATGCGCGCCGCGCCGGTCGCGCCAAGGAAATCGAGCGAGTCGGCGTCGTGCAGTGCGATCGCTTCCGGGATCGTGCCGACCTTCGAGTAGTACATGTGCTCGCGCATCGCCGCGTGCACGGCCGGAAACTTCGCCATCGGGAAGCCGGCATCGCGCAGGATCGGTTCGCTTTTCACCGCCGCGACGTCGCCGTGTTCGGTCTTCGGCTGCTCGTACGGCGGAAACGCGGCCATGTCGTGCAAGAACGCGGCCGCAAAGAGCACGTCGGGGTCGAGCCCGAACCCGTCGCCTTTAGCGACTTCGACGGCGAGCTGGTAGTCACGTTCGGAATGCGTCCAGCCCCAGGCGGGATGTCGGAACTTCGCGCGCGCGAGCGCGTACACGGTCGCCTTCCACGGCGCGTCGAGCGGGATCCCCGTCACCGTCGTGTTCGGCGCGGCAGCGACGAGCGTCTCTGGTGCCGCGCTGGCGAGCGCCGGACGCAGCAAAAGCACCGCCGACAGAAGGACCCACACGTGCCGATTCATGCCGGGCCGTTTTCGCCGGCGCAACGGTGGGTCATGCTCCCGGTCGCTTGCGGGCAGGGCGGCAGGATTCCGTCGCGGGTCGGCGCACGACCGCCCTCGCACTATGAGAATCTTGATCGTTGGGGGCGGCGCCCGCGAGGACGCGCTGTCGTGGAAGCTCGCGACGTCGGCCTCGTGCGAAGCGCTCTTCCACGCACCCGGCAATGCCGGCACCGCCTCGCGCGGCGAAAACTGGAGTACCGTCAACGCAACGGACGCCCGCACGATCGTCGGGCGCGCGCGCGAAGCGAAGGTCGATCTGGTCGTGCTCGGGCCGGAGACCGCGATCGCCGCCGGCGTCGGCGACAAGTGCCGGGACGCGGGGCTCGCGGTGTTCGGCCCCAACCGCAACGGCGGCCGGCTCGAAACGAGCAAAGTCTTCGCGAAGCGCTTCATGGAGCGGCACGGCATTCCGACCGCGCGTTTCAAGGTGGTGCACAATCTCGACCAGGGGAAGCGCGCGCTCGAGGATTGGCGCGGCGGCGCGGTCGTGAAGGCCGACGGCTTGGCGGCCGGTAAAGGCGTCGTCGTCTGCGACGACGCGGCGGGGGCGCTCGGTGTGCTGACGCAGTGGTACGGAGATGCCAAGGTGCCGGGGGGCGGAGCGGACGTCGTGATCGAGCAGCGGCTCAGCGGCCGCGAAGTCAGCGTCTTCGCCATCGCCGACGGGCGCGCGATGGTTCCGGTCGCCGCGGCGTGCGACTACAAGCGGGCCGGCGACGACGACAAAGGCCCGAACACCGGCGGGATGGGCGCCTACTCGCCGCCCCAGGGCTTTCCCGACGATCTGCTCGACGTCGTACGCGAACGGATCGTGGCGCCGGTCCTGCGCGGATTGCTCGCCGAGGGCGAAGAGTATCGCGGCGTGCTGTATTGCGGCATCATGCAGACCGAGGCCGGACCCTCGGTGATCGAATTCAACGCGCGTTTCGGCGATCCCGAGACGCAGGTCCTGATGCCGCGCGTGAACGGCGACTTCGCGCGCTACCTGAAGTCGGCGGCCGACGGCGCGCTCGAAATCGACGCGGCAACCTGGTCGCGCGATGCTTGCGTCGGCGTCGTGCTCGCGACGTCGCGCTATCCCTACGAGAATACGCCGGTGAGCGGTCTCCCGGCCGAACTCGGCCTCGGCCCCGATGCGGTGGCGTTTTGGGGGACGTCGAAGCGCGCAGGCGACACCGTGTCGTCGCCCGGCGGCCGCGTCCTCACCGTCGCCGCACGCGGCGAGACGGTCGCCGACGCGCGCGACCACGTCTATCGCGAGATCGCCGGTCTCAAAGCGCGCTTTCCGGGCGGCACGCCGTTGGCGTACCGCTCCGACATCGGGCGTTTGTAGATCAACCTTTGATGCCCATTGCGCGGCGGCCCAGGGCATTGGGTACGAGGTAAACGCGGCTGCTCGCATAGTCGAGTCCGACGTCGAAGAGCCGGAGAAAATCGACACCGATGATACCGTCGATGTCGCCGGCGTAGCTGTGCTTTGCCGTCACGAGGTAGCCGACGAAATCGACGAAGTTCAGCGAGCCGATCCGCACGCTGGCGAGCTGGTATGGCCGCGTTTCGATGTCACCGCCGATGCCGTTGAATGACATATAGCGCGCGTCACCACCGCCGCCCTCGTCCGTGAGCGCTTCGGGGTGCTTGCGCGCGAACGCATCGAAGATCATGAACGCCCCGCCCCGCCGGTGTCGATCAGGAACCGTTCGCTCAGCGCTCCGTTGATGAGGACATCCAGGTAGGGCGATCCGGCGCCGATCCGCACGTCGAGCGGTAAGACGTTTTTTCCAGCCCGCGGCTGATACTGGGGCTCCGAGACCGCGACGACGCGTTTGTGCTCGTAGTCGATGGTGAGGCCGCCGCGACCGCCAAGTCATGCATCACGAGGTTGCCGATCTTCATCTCCGGCTGTCGAGCATGAAGTCCAGACCGCGGCCGTTGATCGTGACGCGCACGAACACGTGGTCCACGTCATTCGCCGTCGCTTTGCGAGCGACCGGACGATCGCCTGTACCGCCGGGTTCTACAACAGGGCCAACTGTGCTCCGCGATGGTCGGGCGGCAGCGACCGGCGCCTCGGGAACGCCGTTCCGCGGCACGCGGCATGGACGCGCTCGGCGACCGCGCGGACGTAGGCCGGCTCGGCGTAGCGTCCGCGCGCGAAGAGCCGCGTGTAGCGTTCGACCAGCTCCGGTCGCGTCGTGCTCAGGAAAGCGAAGTACGCATCGCGCGTGACCGTACCGAGGTTGAGCGCGCCGTGCCACACGTGCGACGCTCCCGCTTCGGCCGCGGCCTGCACGACGGCGGCGAGCGCGTCGGGGAAGTCGGTGATCTCCGGCAGCACCGGGGCGACCGCCACGCCGACGCGGATCCCGGCATCCGCGAGCGCGCGCACGGCGCGGAGTCGCTGCCGCGGTGGGGCGACCGTCGGTTCGATCTCGCGCGCCAGGGCTTCGTCGAGCGTGGCGATGCTGATCGCGACGCCGACGTCGGCGCGGCGCGCGCAGGCGACGAGCAGATCGAGATCGCGAACGATCAGGCCCGAGCGCGTCGTGATGTGGAACGAAGCGCGCGCGTCACGCAGCGCGCCGAGGATCCCGCGCATCAGCCGGTAGCGGCCCTCGAGCGCCTGATACGGGTCGGTCGCGGTCCCGATCGCGATCTCCCCCGGACGCCACGACGGCCGCGCGAGCTCCGCACGCAGCACCGTCGCGATGTTGACCTTGACCGTCAGCTGGGAACCCCAGTCGCGGACGCCGTCTAGCTCGCGGTACGCGTGCGTCCCGCGGGCGTAGCAGAAGACGCACTGATGCTGGCAGCCCGTGTACGGGTTGAGCGACCAGGCGAAGCCCATCCCGCGCACCCGGTTGAGGGCGCTTTTCGCCGCGACTTCGACCGCGCGAACCTCGCTCGGACGCCGTGCAACGGGGAGTCCGTTCATCGAACGTATGTTCGATTAAGCGGGAGGGTTCCCTCTTGGAATTCCCGGACCGAGGTGCGTCAATCGACGGTGCGAACGAACGTGTCCCACCACCAGATGCCCCAGATGCCGACCAGGCACGACCAGGTGATGAGCGCGATCGCCCAGGCCGGAATCCGCTTGAGGTCGCGGATCGCGAGCGCCATGAGGACGAACAGGAACGGCTCGAAGTCGAGCGCGTGGCGCATCCCGAACTGCACCCAGCCGTTGAGGTAGTAGAAGAACGACGGCGCCGCGACCAAGGCCGCCGTGATCCACAGCATCGTCGTGATGCGATTGCGCGGGGCCCAGAAGGCGAGAATGAGCGCCGGGCTCGTGAAGGTCAGCGCGATGCCGTGAAAATCGCATTTGAAGATCGGCCAGATCGCCTGCTGCCGCCATTCGGCCAGCACCGGCGCTTGAAAGAAATACGACCAGAACTCGTACGGGAAGTACGAGAGCCGAAACGGTCCGCCGCCCGGCTGGCTGCCCCACGGATCGGTGAAGTAGAAGAGCGTGTAGCCCACGTCGTTGATCGTGCCGTACTGGATGAGGTTGCGGGTGATCCACAACGCGATTCCCGCGACGACGACGGTGCCGAACTCGATCAGATCGCGGCGAGCGCGCGGCCAATCCTGCGAGGCGAGCATGACGCCGTAGAACGGCAGCGCGGCCGCCATCGGAAAGCGCGACCCGATCGCCAGAGCCGCCCAGATCGCCACCATGTATCCGCGCTTCTGCCCGAACACCTCGGAGAGCGCGAGCATCGTAAAGGCTACGGCTGCCGTGTGCGAGATGAACCAGACGTCGCCGAGCATCGAGCACCACCACAGGTCGGTGCCGGCGAAGAGGAACAGCATGAGCGGAAACGCGCGCCGGTCCGAGAGGCCGAGATTGCGCAGCAGCCGGTACGCGGCAGCGAGCGCGACCAAACAGAGGACGAGGGCTTCCGTCGTTTGGTTCGCGGTTCCGAACAGCAGGACGAAGGGCACCAGCAGCACGGCCGGGACCGGACCTTCGATGATCCAGTTGCGGCCGTTGTAGCTCAGCGAGTCGATCAGCGTATCGTGACGGTCGACCCACAGATGACCGTGCGCCATCGCCTGCGCCAGGACTACGTCGTTGCTATACGGCGTGGTTCGCCCGTGCGACGAGACGAGGAGCGCGACGACCACGATGACGGAATAGGCCGCCATCCACGGCGAGAACCGAAAGCGCGCGAACGCGCTCGCAAGACGAGCTCGAATGCGGGGAATTGCAGGAGCCTGCGCGGTCGTCATGCCGGCCCGACGCATTCTTGCGCCCGCGGGGACGACCCTCTCATACCGGGTCCGGGGCGGCGGCCGGTACGATCGCCCGCGGCTGACGGCGGCGCCAGCGCAGGATCGGCTGCTCGAAGCCGTACGTGAGCAGTGCCGATATCGCAATCGAAACCGGGATGAAGACAAACCACGATGCGAGCTGCCAGACATGGTCGTCGTGCGGGTCGGCGCCGACGTACGGCGTGAGGCGGTGTGCGAGCAGCTCGCGCGTGATCGGCAGGTGCCACAGATAGAGATTGTAGGAAATGGCGGCCAGGAACAGCAGCACGCGGTTGGCGAGCACGAGCCGCAGCCACCGCGCGGCGAACAGCGATCCGAGCGCAACGGCTGAAATGGCGAGCGCGACGAGCGAACGGTGCTGCACCTTCCACGGCTCGGGCCAATCCGGTTGGTTGTGCGCGATCGCGTAACAGTCGGTCGCGAGCAGCCAGAACGCGATCAGCCCGCCGATCGTCAACGCCGAGAAGAACCAGTGCCGCTGTGCGATCCGCGGGCGCTTCAGCGCCAGGTAGACGTACCCGTATGCGCACAGCATGCCGGCTGCGAAGAGGTCCAAGTAGGCCGGCAGCTGCGCTTCGCGCTGCGCGAGGAAATAGTGGTTGGCGAGCAGCGCCCAAATGCGCCAGGCGTTCGCGACGACGAACATCGCGACGGTAACCAGCAGCGGACTGCGCACGAAGGCGATCGCCAGCAGCGGGAAGAGCACGTAGAACTGGATCTCCACGCCGAGCGACCACATGACCCCGTTGATCGAGCCGTGCGTCACGGCGAACCAGTTGTGGATGAAGGCGAGATGGAAGGCGATGTCGCGCGCCGCTTCCCAGCCGTGCGCGTAGGTCTGGTACCCGATCGCCAGCATCACCGCGATGCACAACACGTACGACGGGACGATCTTGAGGAACCGCCGGGCGTAGAAATGCCGCCAGGTCGGCGGCTCGGTCCCGCTCAGATGCGCCTGCACCAAGGGAAGCATCAGCACGAAGCCGGAGATGAAGAAGAAGAGCTCGACGCCGAGCCAGCCCGTTTCCGCCAGCGGCTGCAACGAGACGTTGACGAACGGGACGACGGCGCTCTGCCACGTCACCTGCCAAACGTGATACCAGACGACCAAGAGGACGGCGATACCGCGCAGCCCATCGATCGTCGCGATACGCCCCTCGCGGACCAGATTCATCGGTGGCAAGTTGGCGCGACCCGGGGGCGACCCCTCGCCGGGGCCCGGGTCGGTGCTGGGGCGTAACCCTTGCGGCCGCCGGCCGGTAGAAGGAGTCGCGATGTACCAATCACGCTACCAGCCGCGCGGCGCCTACGCCCCGGCGGTCAACACGCCGGCTCTGCTCGGCCAGGTTCTGGGGATCACCGGCGTCGGCTTCCTGATCACCGCACTTGCGGCATATCTCTTCCGCGGCATCTCGCCCGGCGGCGGCCTGATCGCGCTGATCGGCGGCTTCGTGCTGCTCTTCGTCATGCAGGCGGTACGCAACAACGGCCAGGTCGCACTGCTCGTCTTCTATGCCTTCACCTTCCTCGAGGGGATCGGCCTCGCGCCGACGATCCAGCGCTACGTCGCCGCGATCGGGCCCGACGTCGTTGTCAACGCGGCCGGCACGACCGGCTTCGGGATGCTCGTCCTGGGCGGCGTTGCGTTCGTGTTCTCGGTCGACTGGCGGCGCTTCACCGGCATCGCGTTCGGCCTGCTGATCGCGCTGATCGTCGTCGGCATCATCTCGGCGTTCACGCACTTCCTGCACCCCGGCACGTATGCGTGGCTCACGCTCGGCGTCTTCACGCTCATCACCTTGATCGACTTCAGTCGCATCCGGGCCGGCGGCGACGGGAATACGCCCGTCCAGCTGGCCGTCTCGATCTACCTCGATGCGATCAATATCTTCCTCGCGCTGCTGCAGCTCTTCGGAATGCGCTCCAGCCGCGACGATTGATCCGCGCCACGCAAAGGCTGAATCCCCGCCCTCTCCGGCGAAGTTGAGGGAGGTATATGGCACGGGCGTACGACTCGGAAGCGGTACAACCGGCCGGTGACGTCCTGCACGAGGCGTGCGGGATCACGGCAGTGTACGCTCCGGGCGAAGACGTCGCCCGGCTCGTCTATTTCGGCCTCTACGCGCTCCAGCATCGCGGCCAGGAGAGCGCCGGAATCGCGGTCGGCAACGGCAGCACGATCGACAGCCATCGCGAGATGGGCCTCATCACCGGCGTCTTCGACGAAGAGATTCTGGTTCGGCTGAAGGGCGATTTCGCGATCGGCCACACGCGCTATTCCACCACCGGCAGCTCGATCGTCGTCAACGCGCAGCCGTTCATCGAAGAGTCCGATCTCGGACCGTTCGCCTTCGCGCACAACGGCAACCTGACCAACGCCGACGAGCTCGCGCTCACGTTGCCCGCCGACGTCCGCATGAGCGCGACGTCCGACTCGGAAGTGCTGGCGAAGATCATCGCGCGCGCCGAGGGCGCGACGTGGACCGAGAAGATCAAAGCCGCGATGCGCGTCGCCGAAGGCGCGTATTCGGTCGTGATGTGCACGCGCGACGCGATCTACGGCTTCCGCGACCCGTGGGGCGTGCGGCCGCTGTGCATCGGCACGTACGGCGATCGCGGCTACATGATCGCCTCCGAATCGTGCGCGCTCGCGACGGTCGGGGCGCACTACTTGCGCGAGCTCGAAGCCGGCGAAGTCGTCGTCGTCGACGAGGGTGGGATCCGCACCGAGCACACCGAGGTGATCAAACCGCCCGCGCTGTGCATGTTCGAGTACATCTACTTCGCGCGGCCCGACTCGGTCCTCAGCGGCCGTTCGATCTACATGGCGCGCTACGAGATGGGACGCGCGCTGGCCCGCCAGCATCCCACCGACGCCGACGTCGTGATGGCGATCCCCGACAGCGCGATCCCGGGCGGCATCGGGTACGCTGCCGAGAGCGGGATCCCGTACGTCGAAGGGCTCATCAAGAACCGCTACATCGGGCGCACGTTCATCAGCCCCGATCAGCGCATGCGCAATCAAGGCGTGCGGCTCAAGTTCAACCCGGTCGTGGAGAACCTGCGCGGTCAGCGGGTCGTCGTGGTCGACGATTCGATCGTGCGCGGAACAACCACGCCGCGCATCGTCTCGCTGCTGCGCGACGTCGGCGTGCGCGAGGTGCATCTGCGCATCACCTCACCGCCGATCGTTCACCCGTGTTATCTCGGCGTCGACATGGCGACCTACGCCGAACTGATCGCGGCGAACCTGACCGTCGAACAGATCTGCGAAAAAGTCGGCGCGGACTCGCTGGGCTATCTGAGCATCGAAAACCTGGTCGCGTCGACCGGCCGCGAACGCCAAGATTTCTGCCTGGGCTGCCTCAACGGGAAATACCCGAGCATCCCGGCCGTCTCGCACGGCAACCTGCAGTCGGACCGGCAGCCCGCGCTCAAAGCCTAGCCGCCGCAGCCGCGGGCAGCTAGGCTTTGCCGCACATTACGGTTACTTGTAGAAGACGGTGAGCGAGCCGCTCGGGCTCGAGTTGACGGCGATCACACGATTGAGCGTGACGGGGCTGCTGATTTTTTGCGCCGTGCTGAGATTGCCGAGCGCGGTCGTGAAGCTCATGTTCTGGCTGCCATTTGCGGTGTCGGTGACGCTCACGCCCGAGAGCGCCTGACGCAAGCTTTGGATCTGGGCGTCTCTCTTGGTCACCGCGTCGGTAAGCGCGGCGGCGCTCTTACCCTTGGCGAGATCGCCCGCGTTGACGAGCTGGATGCTCGAGAGCGGTACGTTGTTCATCGACTTGAGGGCGGTGGTTTGGGTGTCGATGTTCGAGAGGGCCGACGCGAGTTGGCTGACGTCGGCCTTGGTCGTGACCTGCGTATCAGTCTGAGCCGGCGGAGCGGGCTGAGACGGAGAGCCTTGTGACGGAGCGCCCTGTGGCGGAGCGCCCTGTGGCGGAGCGGCGGGCGTCGTCTGTGCGGATGCGACGAACGGGGTGACCGAAAGCGCGCAAAATGCAAGCGTGCCGGTCATCATCATGCGATGAAGTTGCATGGGCCCGCCTGTGCCCATCTCGGATTGAAAATTACGTTGTGAGCGCACGCTCGGGCCGCACCCCGAAACGGCATTTCAATCGGCTTGCGCGTCATTCGGTGCGACGACAGTGTTCCAATCCACATCTTCTGGGCGTACGCCGGACGCGACGGCAGCGAGGCGCGGCAAGAAGTACGCCCATCCAGCGGCATGCAGTGCCGTCGAACGCGTCGGAAGTCCAGTGTGCTTGAGCGTGACGCGCGTGCCGCAATCGAGCTGCGCGAGTTGGAATTCGACGGCGGACGAACCGGGAGGATGATCGGCGCTGCCGAGGACGCCCCACGTGAGCACGAGCCGCCGTGGAGCGTCGACCTCGACGAACCGCCCGCGAATCTCCGAGCCGTGGACGTGCATCGCGAAACGTCCACCCGCGGTAGGCTCGACGTCCACGCGCTCTCCCATCCAGGCGGACAGCCCGTCGACCGTCACGAGGTGTTCCCACACGACGTCGGGAGGTGCGTCGATGTCGATCGACGTCTCGTGTTCAGCCACGGCCGCGCGTCCGGGCGGTGTGTTCGGCGGCACTCTTGAGCGCCGCGAGCCGCTTCGGCCAGAACGATTCGAGGAAGTCTGCAACGACGTCGAGCGTGTCGGCTCGCAGTGCGAACAGGTGGCGGGTGCCGTCGCGCTCGGCATGCACGAGTCCGGCCTCACGGAGCACACGGAGATGATGCGACGTCACCTGCTGCGAGAGCAAGAGACTCTTCGCGAGGTCCCCGACCGCGCGTGGCGTCGACCGAACCGCCCGCAAAATCAGCCGTCGATTGGGATCGGCGAGCGCCTTCAGCACCACATCGAGTTCGGCTGCCGCGGCAGCGGTCACGGAGCCGGCACCAGCGCTCGGAACGCCGCCGTATCGAACACGAGACGTGCCGACACGATGAGCCCGTTCTTCACGGTGTGCCACTCGCTCATCACGATGGGCCCGTGGCGCTCGGGCGTGCCGAGTTCGAACTCGTATACGGTCGAGACGTCGGCGCCGTCCACCCATTGCCGGAGCACCCGGTGCCCGCGCGCGATCCGGCCGAGACCGGCCGCGCCGGCGAAGAAGGCCTCCTTGTCGTCCGTGCGGATAAACGGCCCTTCGAACGCGAACCCGTCGGCGACGAGTGCTCGCGCTTGCTCGACCCTCCACGACGTGAAGGCGTCCAGGTAGGCATTGACGACCGCGAGAGCTTCCCGCGGGACGGTCCGATCGGTAATACTCATGAAGACATGTACAAATAGTGACTTGTATTAACCTGCGGAACAGCGCTTCTTCGGGACTCCTCTGGCACCCGTGCTTTCACAACGGGCGGGGTCTAAGCTTGTCTTACTAGGCACACGAGGCAGGTGTAGCTCAGACGTCAGCGTAAACCGCGGAACGCCAGAGCCCGTTCTCAAGGACGCGGCTCCGGTCGTCACGGAATATCATGCCGAAGAAAGTGCGGGACGCGATCAAGCTCGTTCAAAGCGACGGCTGGCGCCTTTGGCGGACACGCGGCTCACATCGCCAGTACGCGCACGACGTAAAGCCTACTTATAACAGTATCCTAAAGCAGGCAGGCCTCAAATGAGCGATTACGCGATCAAAATCGAAGGAACAGCGACGGGATTTTCCGCGTATGTACCGGAGCTGCCTGGGGTCATTGCGGCGGGTGACAGTTACGAAGAGACGCGCAAGCTTATCGAGGAAGCGATCGCATTTCATCTCGAGGGGCTACAGCTTCAATCCGGACTGTTCCGAGATGCCTGGTCTAGTTCGACGGCCACATTCGAGGCGCCGCACGTCTTCGATTTGCTCCTGTACGATCAGCATGGTGCAGAGTTGCGCGTTGGCGGAAAAGACACGGCACCGTATCGTCAGCCTGCGATCGCCTAGCGCCGGTGGAAGCAACGCTACTTCTCGCCGATGCAGCGCAGGGCTCGCCGGATGGGAAAGTCCACGCCCTCGGAATAGGGTGGCAACACACGTCATCCCCTACGCCGCCTACCGCAGTCATCATTATCCTTCACGTCCCGTGGTCCGATACTAACAAAAAGTTCAAGTGGGAATTGGACTTAATGGACGGCGATGGTAAACCGGTCCTTGTTCCGCAGGCTCCAAATGTTCTCGCGAAGATACACATGGAACAGGAACTCGAGGTTGGCAGACCGCCTGGAATTAAGGCGGGCACCTCAATCAATGTTCCGATCGCTTTCAATGTTGGCCCTCTGCCATTGCGGCCAAATGGGACGTTTGAATGGGTTCTAAAAATCGGCGATAGAAATTGGCGCCTGCCATTCTGGACGCGCGATGCAGGGCAGCCCGGTATGCCGCCGCAGTCTTAGCAGGTGACGAGACCCCCTTTTGCGTTCTGGTACGAACGACGTCGTCAATCGCGCGACTGTTGTCACCCTTTCTACGATTCGCGGGATTCGCTCGGAAGGACCGTTCGACCGGAAGACCGGCTGAGCCAGCAGACCATGCACTCTAGAGCGCTCTGCGTGACGGGCGTTTCACCCGCGAACAGTCCCTTCAGATGGTTCAGGCGGCGGTCGAACGAGAGGCGTCCATGTCTGATTCTCTTTCCGTGGACGGGGGCTGCAGCACGGTCGCCGCGATGATGCCTGCCGCGACGAGGCAGCCCGCGCAGATGCCGAAGGCGAGATGGTAGCCGGCCGCTAGTGCCGTCGCGTTGACGGCGCCCGACGCGAGCGCGTCGCGCGTTCGCGAGGCAGAGATCGTCGCCAAGACGGCAAGTCCGAATGCGCCGCCGACTTGCGCCGTCGTGTTGATGAGCCCGGAGATCAGGCCGGCGTCGCTCGACGTCGCGCCCGACATCGCGAACATCATCATCGACGGAAAGGCCACGCCCATCCCGATGCCGATCAGCAGCATCGCGGGGAAGAGCGTGGTGACGTATGACGCGTCGAGCGGCGCGACGGCGAACACCGCGAGGCCGGCCGCGGAGAGGACCACGCCGCCGATCACCACCGCGCGCGGCCCGAAGCGCGTGCTCAGCCGCGCCGACCAGCCCAGCGAGAGCGCACCGATCGCAACGGTCACCGGGAGAAAGGCGAGCCCCGTCGCGACCGCGTCGTAGCGGAGCACGTGCCGCATATAGAGCGAGTCGAGAAAGAAGAAGCCGAACATCCCCGCGACCAGCAGCAGCTGGAGGACGTTGCTTCCCGAAATATTGCGCGAGCGGAACAGCTGCAGCGGGAGCAGCGGTTTGGCCGCGGTCGCCTGCCGTACGAGGAACGCGACGAACAGGACGAGCGCGGTCGCGCCGAAGCCGAGCGTCTGCGTGGAGGCGAGGCCCGCGACCGGAAGCTCGACGACCGTATAGACCGCGAGCATCAGCGATGCGGTGATGAGCACCGCGCCGAGCGCATCCGCCCCTGCGCGCAACCCGATGCCGGCGGCGGATTCGAGGAGGCGCAGCGCCACGATCGTCGCCGCGATCCCGATCGGCACGTTGATGAGGAAGATCCAATGCCAGTTGACCAGCTGCGAGAGGGTCCCACCGAGCAGCAAGCCGATCGAACCGCCGGCCGACGCGGTGAAGTTGAAGACGCTCATCGCTTTCGTGCGCTCGTGCGGCGCTTCGAACATGGTGACGATCATCGCCAGGATGACCGAAGCCGCCATCGCGCCGCCGATCCCTTGCACGAACCGTGCGGCGACGAGCAGCTCCCGCGTCCACGCGATGCCGCACAACAGCGATGCGAACGTGAACAAGGCGATGCCGGCGACGAACACGCGTTTGCTGCCGATCAGGTCGCCGACGCGGCCGGCGAGCAGCAGCAGGCCGCCGAAGGCGATCATGTACGCATTGACGACCCAGGCGAGGTTCGCTTGCGAAAAGCCGAGATCGGCCTGGATCGACGGCAGCGCGACGTTCACGACCGTCGAGTCGAGAACGATCATCAGCATGCCCACACACAGCACGACCAGCGAGATCCAACGTTTATCCAACACTTAAGTAACAACTTAGGTATTGGAGAGCCCGTCTCCTACATCGGGCGGCCTGCCCGCAGGTCGTACTCTTCCGGTTCGTCGGGATCGAGCGGGTCGTTCGAAGGCGCCCCCGGCTGCTGCCCCGGCACGTCGGGGTCGGGCAGCATCGGTTCTTGCGGCTGCATGTTTTCCGCGTCTACCCATCGCGCCACCCCAGCCAATGCTCAGGGTGGCGCGGGGGCGAGGCTCAGACGACGGCGGCTTTGGCCTTGCCGGTAACGCCGTTGGTGGAGAAGCCGTGGGCCGCGAGGTCTTCGACGATGCTGACGAAGGCGCGGACCGGGGTTCCGGTCGGGCCCTTGGCCATGTGCGAGGACTCGCCGTCGAGATAGGCTGTGCCGGCCACGTCGAGGTGGATCCACGGCGTCTCGCCGACGAAGGCCTTCAGGAAGGCGCCCGCCGTCTCGGCTCCGCCGGCGCGCCCGCCGGTGTTCTTGAGGTCGGCGATATCGCTCTTGATCTGCTGATCGAAGTCCGGGTAGAGCGGGAGGCGCCAGTACCGTTCGCCGCAGTCCGCGACGATGCGCAGGAAGCGTTCCACGAAGGCGTCATCGTTCGACATCGTGCCGCTGGCGGCATGACCGAGTGCGACGACGCAGGCGCCGGTCAGCGTGGCGGCGTCGATGATCTTCGTTGCGCCGAGTTCGGTCGCGTAGCACAGCGCGTCGGCGAGAATCAGCCGGCCTTCCGCGTCGGTGTTCAGCACTTCGATCGTCTTGCCGTTCATCGCGCGCAGGACGTCGCCCGGTTTCATCGCGCGGTGCCCCGGCAGATTCTCCGAGGACGGGATGAGGCCGATCACGTTGAGCTTCGGACGCAGCTTGCCGATCGCCCACATCGCACCGATCACGCCGGCACCGCCCGACATGTCGTACTTCATCTCGTGCATGTTCTCGGCCGGCTTGATCGAGATGCCGCCGGAGTCGAACGTGAGGCCCTTGCCGACGAGCGCTAGGACTTCGTTCGAGGACGGATCGCCCTTGTAGCTCATCACCGAGAGCGTCGCGGGTTCGTCCGAACCGCGCGAGACGCCGAGCAGCGCCCCCATCCCCTTGACCGTCATCTCGGCTTCGTCGAGGACGTGGAATTCGAGTCCCGCGTCCTTCGCGAGGTCCTGTGCGCGCTGCGCGAGGTGTGTCGGGGTCATGTCGTTGGCGGGCGTGAGGGCCATCAGGCGCGCCGCGTTCACGGCTTCGCCGACGATGCTGCCGCGTTTCACACCGGCTTCGACGGCCCCGCGGTCCAGCGAACCGGCGAGCACGGTCACGTCGGTCGTCACGACCGGCTTGTCGGCTTCGGTGCGGTAGATCGTCGTGTCGATGGTGGCCGCGATCGCGCCTTCGGCGACGAACGACGCCGCGCGCGCCGCGTCGACGCCCTCGGGCAGAGCGATCGCGAACTTCGCAACGCCGCGTTTGCCGAGAAAGCGCACCGCGGTACCCGCGTACTTGGTGAGGGCTCCGGCCGTCAGCTTTTCGCGGTCGCCCAAGCCGACCACGAGCACGCGCTTGAACGGCGCGTCCTTCGCGTGGATGAGCGAGGTCTCGCCGGTCTTCCCGGTGATTTCGCCGCCGGCCAGGACGTCGGCCAGCGCGCCCTTCAGCGCGCGATCGACCTCGGCTGCAACGCCGTCGACGGCACCGCCCGCAAAAACCGGTACGACGAGCGCACCGCTCGCCACCGCCGCCGCGGCGTCGTTCGAGACGTGGACCTGCATGGATTCCTCCGGAAGGACAGAAGCGGTCGAGCGACCGTGATGGACAACCTGTTTCGCTTTAAGCGCCCAAAAGGCGCGACCCTTTGCTCGAAACGCGCCAAATCATGAGCAACGACGCCTACAAACGGGCTGGGGTCGACATAGCGGCCGGCAATACTGCCGTTCAGCGGTACCGCGACGTGACGTCGGGCTGGACGCATCCCGAGCAGCTTGGTGCGCTCGGCGGCTTTAGCGGCCTCTTTCGGCTGCCGGGCGACGCGAAGCGGGCTCTGGTGGGCTCGGCCGACGGTGTTGGGACCAAGATCCTCATTGCGGCAGCGATGCGACGGTACGACACCGTAGGAGCCGATCTCGTCAACCACTGCGTCAACGACATCCTCGTGACCGGTGCGGACCCGCTGTTCTTTCTCGACTATCTCGCGGTCGGGAAGCTCGATCCCGAGGTCGCCGCGGCGGTCGTCTCCGGCGTGCACGGCGCGTGCCGCGCGAACCACTGCGCGCTGCTCGGCGGCGAAACCGCGGAGATGCCCGGCGTGTACCGTGCCGACCACTTCGATTTGGCGGGGACGATCGTCGGCATCGTCGACCTCGACGCGATCCCCGATCCGAACCGCGTGCAGCCCGGCGACGCGATCGTCGGACTTCCGGCCGTCGGCATGCACACGAACGGGTACACCTTGGCGCGCGCGCTGATCGCCGAAGAGGAATACGGTCAGCCGTTCGACGGTACGACGTACGGCGACGCGCTGCTCGCGCCGCACCCGTCGTACTTGGAGCCGGTGCGCGCGATTCGTGCCGTCGCGGACGTGAAGTCGATGGCGCACATCACCGGCGGCGGTCTGCTCGAGAACGTGCCGCGCACGCTGCCCGAGCATGCGGCGGCGGTGTTCGAGCAGACGCGTTGGAACGTACCTCCGATCATGGCCGAACTCGTGCGGCGCGGCAACCTCGCCCACGAGGAACGCTATCGCACGCTGAACATGGGCGTCGGCTACACGCTGATCGTACCGATCTCCGACGTCGACCGCGCGCTCGCGGCGGCACCGGGCGCGCGCGTCGTGGGGTTCGTACAGCCGCGGCGCGACGGCGAGCCGCGCGTCGTCGTGCATCCCGCGCGCGGTTAGCGCACCGCCCCGATGGCGTTCAACCTGCTCGCCGCGCTCGACGACGAGCGGTTCGGCGCTGATGCACTCGCGCGCGCGCACGCCGGCGCCGCTGCCGCCGGATTTCGGCTGCGACGCGTGCGCGGCGCCGGCGACGATCGGCTGGCGGCGTGGATCGACTTCACGTTTCCGGGTTCGTTCTGGTCCTCCGAGGTGCGCGTCGCGAACGCGTGGGTGGCCGAGCGCGACGGGGAGATCGCCGGCTTCGCCGGGTTCGATCCGCAAGGTCTGCGGTTTCCGTGGCTGCGTCGCTGGCGCGACCGTGCCGACGTCGGCATCTTCGGACCGTTCGGCGTCGGTCCGGCATTTCGCGGAGCCGGAGCGGGAGCTCCGCTGCTCTCCGCCGCGCTCTGCAGCCTGCGCGAGGCGGGCTACGCGCACGCGCTGATCCCCGCGCTCGCCGGCGAACGGTTGATCGCGATGTACGTTCGCCGCACCGGCGCCACCGTCGTCGACGAGTTCGGCTACGACGTCGGACGCTTTCGCGCGACGATCCTCGCGTCGGGTGCCGGAACGAATGCCCGCAACGTGCTGGAACGCGTGCGCGAGGGCGCGCTGCCGCTCGACGTCGCCGCGATCGTGATGAACGACGCGCAGGCGGGTGCTCTGGACGTGGCGCGCGATCACGGGGTCGACGCGATCCCGGTCCTCTGGGATCGCGCGAACGAGCGCCGCGCCGTCTTCGACACACGCGTGATCGACGCGGTCGCGCGCACCGAACCGCAGCTCGTGCTGCTGTTGGGCTGGATGCATCTGCTGCCGCCGGAGTTCTTGACGCGTTTTCCCGAGACGATCAACGTCCATCCGTCGTATCTGCCGTTCGATCCGGCGGCGGACGAGGTGATCGTCCCGGACGGCACCGCGATCCCGGCGTTGCGCGGCGCGCACGCGCTGCGTGACGCCGTGCGGCTGGGGCTGCGCTGGACCGGCGTCACGGTGCACCGGGTCACGAACGAGACGGACCGCGGCGCGGTGCTCGTTCGCACGCCGGTTCCCGTCGCGGCCGGAACGAGTGAGTCCGAACTGCGTGACGTCGTGCGCCCGCTGGAATTTTCGGCCGTTGCGAAGGCGATTCGTCGCTGGAGCTTCGAACGGTAGCGCATGCCCTTTCCGATCTTGATCGCCGCCGCGGTCGGGTGCTGCGCCGTCTCGGGAACCGTCCGCTCGGCGGACGGGGCGCCGCTCCGTGCCCGAGTCCATCTCTCCGGTTTCACGCAAGCCGACGTCGATAGCGATGCCCGGGGCACGTTCTCGATCACAGTACCGAGCGGCGCGTATCGGGTCACGATCGAAGCGCGGGGTTATGCCGCCGCCGCGACCGAGGTGATCGTCCATGAGGGCGAGCGCATCGACGTCTCGCTCGACCCAATCGGCGGAGGTCGTCTGAGGGAGATCGGCCGCGTCAGCGTTGACGGCCGGCTGACGGTTTCGCGAACGACGGTGCCGAGCCGCGAGATTTCGCGCGTTGACCTCGACGCTTTAGGATACGACCGCGCGGTCGACGCGCTCGCGACGATTCCGTCGCTGACCCTCGCGCGGCCTGGCGGCGGCGCGCGCGGCGCGGTGGCTGTGGCTGCGTTGCGCGGACCCGATCCGTCGGAGACGCGGATCACCTTGGACGGGCAGCCGCTCAACGACGCGAATACGGGGGACCTCGATCTGGCGCTGTTCCCGACTGCGGCGCTCGGCGCGCTCGACGTCAGCGAGGGTTTGGGACCCGAAGACCATCGCGGCGCCGATACGATCGGCGGCGAGATCAACCTCATCTCGCTGAAACCGACTCAGGATCCGACCCGCATGCTGCGCATCTCGGACGGATCGTTCGGAACGTCGACTGCCGAGGTCAACGCGACGGGACGCGCCGGCCGCCTCGGTTATGCGCTCGCGGGGGGCCGGGCGCACACCGACGGCTACGTTCACGACTATCCGGTGACCTACGACTACACGGATGCGAGCGGAGCGAATCAGGCGGCGGCGATTCGGCTGGGCTCGAGTATCGATTCGTCGACGGCGCTCGCCAATTTCACGTACGACATCTCTACCCGTTCGACGGTGCGGCTGCGGACGCTGACACTCGACAATCGGCGTGACGAAAGCGCGGCGCAGACGATGCCGGTCGATCCGGCGAACGACGCTCCGGGCGCAGATTTCATCGGTACCGGACCGCAGACACGCGGCCAGAGCCTGCGAGCGACGCTGCTCGGCGCCACCCTGCCGGTCGGCGCCGGGACCTTGACGATGACGACCGCTTTTTCGAGTCTTGGGACATCGCTCGAACGCGATATCGCGCCGACGGGCGCGACACCATATGATTTTTCGCTGAACGACCGGCTGGCGACGACGACGCTGGAGTGGACGCGCACGTCGGGCACGTCGACCTTGGCGTTTGGCGGGTCGACGCGCGCCGAAACGCTCGCGTCGCCGGATCAGTTTGTCGACACGCTGCGCGAGCACGCGACCTCCGCCTGGGTTCGTGCCGGCGCCGACATCGCGCCGCGCGTTCGTCTAGCGGCGAGCCTCGTCCATTCGCGCTGGTCGACATTTGGTGCGAGTAGCGACGGCCGCCTCGGACTTTCGCTCGACGACGGGACGAACGGAACCTTGCGGTTCGCGGTCGGCACGGGGTTTCGAGCCCCCCTCCTTGCCGAGTTGGCGGTGCTGCCGGACAATCTCGTGCCGGTTGACGCACACTGCGTCGCTTCGAACGGAAATCCGAACGAGCACGCCGAGCACGCCACGGAATATGAATTGGGATACGGCAAGCGGTTCGGCCAGACGACCGTTGACGCGTCGGTGTACCGTTCCAATCTGCGCGACGCCATCGAGATCTCCTATCCGATCGGCGCCGAATGCGACGGGGTCCATCCAATCGTCGCGCAATCGATGCCGATCAACGTCGGTAACGTCATCTATCAAGGCGGAGCGATGCGCCTGGTGCACCGCTTCGGTCCGTTGCTGGCGACGGCCGAGTATGGTGTGAACGCCGCGTATCCGACCAACTTACCGGCGACCGTTGCTAACCCGACCTCGGGTGCGTCGCTCGTCATCGGACAGCAGTTCGCGGGCATCCCGATCCAAACGTTCTCGTTCGGCCTCCGCTATGTGCATAGCGCGCTGCACGGAGCGGTAAACCTGACGGCAAAGAGCGCCAACAACGAGCTCGCCCAAGGCCGCTACGCGACCCTCGACGCAGCGGTCGGGAAACGTTGGAACCGGGTGGACCTCACGCTCGCGGGAACGAACCTGACGAGCGCGGTCAGCGGCCGCTTCACTCGTATTGGACTGGGTACGCCGTACGCTACGACGTCGGGACCGGCGCTAAGTCAGGATGCGCTCGTCTTGCAGCCCGCCGCCGTACGGCTGATCGTCACCCTGCGCTAGAAGGCGACGCGCGATGGAAGACGACGGACTCATTCGGCTGGCCGTGCCGGTCAGCGAAGACGATCACATTCGCGGACCGGTCGACGCGCCCGTGACGCTGGTCGAGTACGGCGACTTCGAATGCCCTTTCTGTGGGCAGGCATATCCAATCCTAAAGGAACTCGAAGCGCGCTATCCGCGCGATCTGCGGGTCGTGTTTCGGCACTTTCCGCTCGAACAGCATCCCCACGCGGAGAAAGCTGCCGAAGCCTCGGAGTTCGCCGCCGACGCCGGACGCTTTTGGCCGATGCACGACCGGCTCTACGAGCACCAAGACCAGCTCGACGTGCGCCACCTTCCGGAGCACGCGCGAGCGCTCGGCGTCGACCCGCAAGCGCTCGCGATCGCGCTGCGCGACCAGACGTATCGCCCGATCGTCGAGGAGATGAAAGAGGGAGGCGAAGAGAGCGGAATCCCCGGCACGCCGGCGCTGTTCCTCAACGGCGTGCTGTTCGAGGACGAGGTGAGCCTTGCCGGCCTCGCGCAGGCGATAGACTGGCTGCTGGAGCACGGCCAAATCAACTGACGCGGGCCGTCCGCGCGGTCAGTTGAAGCGAAGGTTCGGGTCGGCGACGAGCGCGCGCGGATCGACCCTCGCGATGGTCGCGCGGCGTTCGGCGGCCGCGGCGATCATCGCCGCATTGTCGGTGCAGAAGCGCCGTTCGGGGATGAAGGTCGCGATACCGCGTCGCTCGCCGAGCGCGACGAACGCCGACTGCAGCGCGGTATTCGCGGCGACGCCTCCGCTGAGCACGAGCGCCTCGTACGGCGTCGCGTCGATCGCCCGCGTCACGCGGTCGATCAGCACGTCCACGACGGCCGCCTGGAACGACGCCGCAACGTCTTCGCGCCGGGCCGTCTTCCCGTCGGTCGATTCGAGGAAGTAGCGCACCGACGTCTTGAGTCCCGAGAAGCTCATGTCGAGCGTCCCCGGATCGGGACGATGGCGTGGGAATGCGAAGGCGCGCGGATCGCCGTCACGCGCGAGCGCGTCGAGCGCCGGGCCGCCCGGAAACGGCAGGTCGAGCAGCCGTGCCGTCTTGTCGAACGCTTCGCCGGCCGCGTCGTCGCGCGTCTTGCCGATGACGCGCAGCGATGAAGGCGACGCGACCTCGACGAGCTGCGAGTGTCCGCCCGAGACGAGCAGGGCCAGAAACGGATACGGCGGCGGCTCGTCGCGTTCGAGAAACGCGGCGAACAGGTGTCCGTGCAGATGGTTCACCGCGTACAGCGGCAAGCCGGTGGCGAACGCCAGCGCCTTCGCCGCCGCCACGCCGACGACGAGGCTGCCGATCAGGCCCGGGCCCGCGGTGACCGCGATGCCGTCGAGCGCGTCGAGCCCGATGCCCGCGCGGGTCAGCGCGTCGTCGACCGCCGCGGAGAGCAGCGCGGCATGACGCCGGCTGGCGATCTCGGGGACGATGCCGCCGTACTTGGCGTGGAATTCGTCTTGGTTCGTCGAGACGTTCGAGAGGACGCGTACGCCGTCGCGCACGACGGCGGTCGCGGTGTCGTCACATGACGTCTCGATCCCCAGCAGCAGCACCCTCGAAATGACCGCCGGCGCTGCCGCCGGGTTGCGGGCCAGCCCCGTCCGGGGCGTATCACAGGGAAGTCGACGGCGATATCCTACGCTGTGAACGACATGAAGCGAAGCCTTCAGGCCTGAGTAGTGACGCCGTCGTCGAGGATCGTGGCCACGACATCGGGACGGGGCACCAGCACCTCACGTTCCGTTGGGTTCTCAGAGATGGACACGTCTTCGATCTCCTTTTGAAGCGCCGTCGGTCAGTAGTGGCTCAGCGTTCCGTCGAACTTCGCTCGAGCGATGGCGAGCCGGAACGTGAAGAGGGATACCGGGAGAAGCATGAACGCGACCGCTGCGAGCCAGAGCGCGTCGGGCGCCAGCTGCGTGAGCGCGACGCCGTTGAACGCGCCGCGTACCCCGCTCAGCACGTGTGTCATCGGCAGCAGCCAGGACACGTGCTGCAGCCAGCCCGGCAGCAACGCGATGGGGAAGAGCACGCCGGCCAAGATCGTCGCGGCGTTACGCAGGATGAATTGCAGGGGGGCACCCTGCTTGAAGACGATGACCATAGCCGTGCTCAAGATGCCGAGCGGGACAGTCGCCGCGATGGCCAGGATCACGAACGTACCGAGCGAGAGCGGATCGATGCGGTCGACCCGCAAGCCGAACATCGTGCCGAACGCGAGGAAACACGCGATCTGGCTGAGCGCGAAGAGGAACGACCAGGCAATGGAGCCCAGCGCGATGACACCCAGACTCGTCGGCGTCGCCAGGATCGTCTGCAGCGTTCCGTAGAGCTGGTCGTTGCGGATCACTTTCTCACAGCCCTCGAGCGCGCCGGCCTCGAGGGTGAGAAAGGCGACGTTGAGCAGCGCGTAGTCGAAGTACGACATGCCGCCGATGCCCAGGTGTCGGCCCGAAACGAGCTTGGCCATGAACGAGAGCGCGACCACGGAGGCGGCGATGCCGATCCAGTGCAGAGCGAATTGGAGCCGGTAGGTCATCGCGAGCCGTGCGTCGCGCACGAAGATGCCGCCGGCGCTAGCGAACATCGTCGGCCTCCGCCGCGAACCCCGAAAAGATCTCGAGCGGCGTCATGACGTCCGGCTGCACTTGGGAGACGCAGACGCCGTTCGAGCTCACCGCCTGCAGCAGCTCGGTGAGCGTGCGGGCTTCGTCGTCCAGCTCGACCTGCATCCGTACGCCGTCGTGCCGGCGCTGCAGCGAGAGGGTGCCGATGCCGGGGACCGCACGAGCCCGCGCCAGCACGTCGTCGTCGCAGCGGTCGAAAACGATCGCGTAGCGGCGCCGCCGCGACCGTGCGATCAGCTCCTCGGGCGTCGCGACCTTGACGATGCGACCGGTCTTGATGATCGCGATGCGGTCGCAGATCTCCCACGCCTCTTCGAGGAGATTCGTGCACAGGACGACGGTCTTGCCGTGTTCGACGACGATCGTGCGCACGAACGAGCGGATCGCCGCCGCGTGGACCGGGTCGACGGCGCGGGTCGGCTCGTCCAGCAGCAGCACCTGGGCCTCTCCGAGCAACGCACGGGCGATTGCGAGACGCTGCCGCATCCCCGAGGAGAACGCCTCGTAACGCCGATCGAGGCTCTGTTCGAGGTCGACCAACGCGGTCACCGCCGCGATTCGCCGCCGCAGGACCCCGCCGCGCAGCCCATGCAGATTACCGAAGAACTCGAGATTCTGCCGCGCGGTGAGCCGGAAGTAGAAGCTGCGCTCTTCGGCGCTGCACAGGCCGATCTGCTTGCGCAGCGTCAGCGGAGCGGCGGCACCGTCGACGCCGTTGACCAACACTGTTCCAGCATCGGGCGTGGTGAGGCCCGCGAGAATCTGCAGGATGGTGCTCTTCCCGGCACCGTTCGCGCCGACGAGTCCGAACAATTCGCCGCGATGCACACGAAAGCTCACGTCCTCGATGGCGCGGAATCGCGGCGGGTTGCCGCGATGCCGCAGCCAGGTGGCGATGTGGTGGCTCTTCGGAAACGTTTTCGTCAAATGGTCGACGATGACGCTGTCGTCAGACGACAGCGTCTCATCATTGATGTTGCTGGTTCGCAAGTCCGCCCGACGCATGGCCGCCCCGAGTCTTTCGCAAGACGTAAGCAAGTTAAGGAGGCTTAATCGATCCTAGCCGAACGCAGCGGGCCGTACCAAGGGCGGCTCGGCCTTGCAGTCGGGACCCACGTCCCGGGACGTTGCACGCCGCGGACGTCTCCGCCGCACATATACGCCGTATCAATCGCTCGCCGGCGCGCGTGGTACGCTGTCCGGGGCTGCGCGTCACCTTTCATGCCGGTGAGGCGGCGGTCGGCGCGACGATTTCGGCGCTCACGTTCGCGTGCGCGCTCGCGGCGCCGTTCGTCGGATCGCTGGCGGACGCGATCGGCCGCAAGCGCGTCATCGTCGGCGCGATCGCGGGGCTCGCGCTGGTCACGCTCGCCGCGGCGACCGCGACGTCGCTGCAAACACTCGTCGTCTGGCGCTTCGTGCAAGGCCTCTTCATGCCGGCGGTCTTCGCGGTGACCGTTGCCTACATCGCTGAAGAGTTTCCGCAGCCGACGGTCGGCCGCGCGCTCGCCGCGTACATCACCGGCAACGTTTTCGGCGGATTTCTCGGGCGGTACGTCGCGGCACTCGTGGCCAGCCGCTGGGACTGGCAGACCGCGTTCGTGGTATTGGGCTTCCTCAACCTTGCGGGCGGTGCGGTCGTGCTCGTGACGTTGCCGCGCGCGCAGCGCTTCGTGCGGCAGTCGTCGACCCGCGGCGCGTTACGAGCGGTGGGAGCGTTCGTGCGCAACCCGGCGCTGCTGGCGACGTACTTCGCCGGCGGCAGCGTGTTGTTCTCGCTGACCGCCGCGTTCACGTTTGCGACGTACTATCTCGCCGAGCCGCCGTTCAACTTGAGCACGGTCGCGCTCGGCAACATCTTTTTCGTCTACCTCGTCGGGGTTGCGGTGACGCCGCTCGCGGGACGGCTGATCGACGGCGTCGGCCCGCGCCGCGCGGCGTTGATCGCGGTCGCGACCAGCGCGTGCGGCATTCTGCTGACCCTCGTCCCATCGGTGCCGGTCGTCGTCACGGGTCTCGCGGTCATGTCGACCGGCGCGTTCGCCGCGCAGGCGGCTTCGCAAGGGCACATCGGGATGGTCGTCGCCGAACGCCGCTCGATCGCGGCCGCCCTCTATCTGACCGTGTACTATCTCTTCGGTGGGCTCGGAGCCATGGCGCCCGCGGCCGTGTGGACTCGCGGCGGCTGGCCCGCGACGGTCGCCCTCATCGTCGCGGTACAGCTCGGCACCGGGTTCGTGGCCGCAGTCTGGTGGGTTCGTCCGAGGCGGGGTGACACCGGGGGTTAGCGTCGGGCCATCACTTTTGCTGCGAGTTCGTCGGCGAAGGCGTCGATCGAGATCGTGCGCTTTTCGTCGACGGCGCGTTCGTTGACGTTGACGGTGCGATCGGCGAGCTCGGACTTCCCGACCACCAGGATGTACGGCACCTTCTGCGTTTTCCAGTGGCGAATCTTGTAGCCGAGCTTCTCGTTCGACGGATCGGCGTCGACGCGAAAGCCGCGCGCTCGCAGCGCGTCGCGCACTTCGTAGGCGTAGTCGAGCTGGTGCTCGGAGATCGGCGCGACGACCGCCTGCACCGGAGCGATCCAGGCGGGAAACGCGCCGGCGAAGTGCTCGATCAGCACGCCGAAGAACCGTTCCATCGATCCGGCGAGCGCGCGATGGATCATCACCGGCCGATGGTCGGCGCCGTCCGAGCCGCGGTACTTCAGGTCGAAGCGCTCGGGCAGCACGAAGTCGACCTGCACCGTGCCGAGCTGCCATTTGCGCCCGATCGCATCGTGCAGGTTGATGTCGAGCTTCGGCCCGTAGAATGCGCCGCCGCCCTCGTCGATGCCGAACGGCAGGTTGTGGGACTCGAGCGCGTTGCGGATCGCCGTCTCGGCGATCTCGTCGGTCGGACCGCGATGCTCGCGCGTGCTCAAGAAATACTCGAACCCGGTGAAACCGAACGCGTCCATCAGCCGCAGCGCCTCATCGAGCGTCTGCTCGAACTCGCCCTGGAGCTGCTCGGGCGTGCAGAAGAGGTGCGCGTCGTCCTGCGTGAAGCCGCGCACTCGGGTCAAGCCGTGCAGCGTGCCGCTGCGCTCGAAACGGTAGACCGTGCCGAACTCGCTGTAGCGCAGCGGGAGGTCGCGATACGAGCGGGCGCCGTCCTTGTAGATGAGGATGTGACCGGGGCAGTTCATCGGCTTGAGGCGGAAGCGCTGACCCTCGACTTCGATCGGACCGAACATGCCCTCGGCGAAGTTCTCGAGATGTCCCGAGGTCTCGTACAGGTGCTCGTGCACGATGTGCGGCGTGACGACCGGAAGGTACCCGCGTTCGGCCAGGCCGTCGCGAATGAACCCCTCGACGATCCCACGCATCAGCGCGCCTTTGGGATGCCAGAAGATCAGCCCGCCGCCGGCCATCTCGTCGACGTGATAGAGGTCGAGCTCTTGACCGAGCTTGCGATGATCGCGCTTCGCCGCTTCCTCGAGGAACGCGAGGTAGTCGTCGAGTTCCTGCGCCGTCGTGAACGCGGTGCCGTAGATGCGCTGCAGCATCGGGTTGTGCTCGTCGCCGCGCCAATACGCGCCGGCGACCGAGGTCAGCTTGAGCGCTCCGATCGCGCCTGTCCCCTCGGCGTGGCCGCCGCGGCAAAGGTCGGTGAATTCGCCGATCGTGTACAGCGTGATCGGTTCGTCTTCGGGGATCGCTTGGGCGAGCTCGACCTTGTACGGGTTGTCGCGGAACGCTTGCACCGCTTCCTCGCGTGTGACGCGGCGGCCGGTCATCGGGTAATCGGCCTCCACGATCTCGCGCATGCGAGCCTCGAGCTTCGCGAGATCCTCCGGCGTGAACGGCGTCGCGCGATCGAAGTCGTAATAGAACCCGTTGTCGATCGCCGGGCCGATCGTCGGCTTGGCTTCCGGGAAGAGATCCTGCACGGCATAGGCCAGGACGTGGGCTGCCGTGTGCCGCAGCTGCGCGATGTCCACCGGGGGATTTTTCGCCGTCGTTGCGGGGGTTGTCGAGGTCGTCACTCGGGCGCTCTTCGCCAACCGGGTTCGGCGTGCCTCACAAGCGAACGCGGGCGTGACGAAATCGGCGAGCTTCGCTACAGTCCCCTGGTGATTCAAGCTGCCGACCACGAGCGCCACGGCATGGGAACTCAGACGATCCGCGACCTCGTCCTCGGCATGGCCGACGGGCTGACGGTCCCCTTCGCACTGGCCGCCGGCGTGACTGGCGCGGTCGCGGCGAGCGGAATCGTATTGACCGCAGGGCTCGCCGAGATCGTGGCGGGCGCGATCTCGATGGGGTTGGGCGGCTACCTCGCGGCGCGCAGCGAGGCCCAACACTACGCCAAGGAATACGCCCGGGAGATCCGCGAGACCGAGGAGATCCCCGCCGAGGAGCGGGCGGAGGTCGCTCAGATCCTTCACGGGTACGGGGTTCGCGAGCCGATCCTCACCCGCGTGGTCAACGAAATCACCAGTGACCGCGAACAATGGGTCGAGTTCATGATGCGCAACGAGCTCGGCCTGGAAAAGCCCGACGAGCGCGCCGCGCCGCGCAGCGCCGCGCTGGTCGGCGGCGGCTATGTGCTCGGCGGTATCTTCCCGCTCGCGCCGTACGCGTTCATTTCCGTCGCGCACGACGCGCTGCTCTGGTCGATCGCGTTCACGTCCGTCGCGCTGTTCGCGTTCGGTGCGGTGCGCGCGCGCGTGCTGTCGACCCCGCTCGTGACGGGCGCGCTCGCGGCCTGGCTCACCGGAGCACTCGCCGCCGGCGCCGCGTACGGTCTCGCGCGGCTCGTCTCCCACACCTAAAAGAAAAGCGCCGCGAAAAATCGCGGCGCTTTTCGGACGTGGTGGGCGGCAGAAGGATTGAACTTCTGACCTCTACAGTGTCAATGTAGCGCTCTCCCACTGAGCTAGCCGCCCGTCCAAGGCGTGGTGAAGTGTAGCCGATGCGGCGGTTCCGCGTCAAACACCTCTCCGGCCGTGATCGAAGTCCGCTCGCCGAGCGGTCAAGCGGCACCCACGTCTTGCCGATACTATGGGGGCGGGTGGCAGGTCGACCGGCTGAAGCGAGAGCTTCGCGCATGGATGGGGCCGGGCCACAAAGATTCCTCGACCGACCTTGGAGGGTCACCGTGAACCTCGTTCTCCCACGGACCTTGACTGCGCTCGGGGTGGCTTCGCTACTTGCCGCGTGCGGATCATCGACCGGCAGCGCCCCTGTTTCGCCCGCAGCGAGCGGCACCCTCACGCAGCAGTCGGTTTCGCAGACCGCGAGTTCCACGACCCTCAGTTCTGCGGCGCGGACGGTGGACAGTCACGGGAAGAAGACGTCTGCCCTGAGCGCCAGCCCGGCTAGCCTGGCGTTTGCTGCGGGGGACACGGCCGCGCAGACCGTGACCATTACGAGCAAGGCGAGCGGCAAGTTCGACGTGACGATCGCCGGGACGGGGAACTGCCCGACCGTCTCGCCGGCGACGCTCAATCTCAAGAGCACGGACGAAGACGGCGGCGATCGCGAGCGCGACCGCGGCCACGGCCGCGACGGCAACGGCGGTCATCACGATTCCAATTCCCCCACGACGATCACGGTAACGCCGGCCGGCGCGGGCCCCGCGACGTGCACGATCACGATTTCGAAGCATGACGGCGATTCTTCCGACGACGCCGCCGAGCATGAAACCGAACACGGCAGCGCCTCGCTGACCATCCCGGTGACCGTCGCGGCCCCGGCCACCCCGTCGCCGTCGCCGTCACCGACGCCGACCGACACGCCGACCCCGGTCCCGACCGCGACCCCGACCCCCACGGGCCGCTAGACGAGGCCGGTCAGCGGCCTCGCAACGAACCAGGCTGAGCGTGCGGTCCACGATGACGTGCACGCTCATGCCTGGTTCGTTTTTTTGATTGCGACGCTCGGGATCTGTCTTGCGCCGGGCCCCGACATGCTCTTCGTCGTGACGTCCGCATCGCGCGGCGGCGCGCGCGCCGGCTTGACCGCGGTCGGCGGGATCACCACGGCGATGGTGCTGCACGTGACTGCTGCGGCGCTCGGTCTCTCGGCCCTCTTCGCCGCTTCGGCGACGGCGTTCAGCGTGCTGCGCGTCGTCGGCGCGCTCTACCTGATCTGGCTGGGCATCTCGGCGCTGCGCGGCGGTTCGGTCCTCGCGACCGAGGCAGGCACGGAGTCGCGCGAGGCGTTCCGCCGCGGATTTCTGACCAACGTCACGAACCCCAAGGTCATCGTCTTTTTCGCGGCGTTCCTGCCGCTGTTCGTGGTGCCCAACGGCGTCCCGATTCCGCTGCAATTGCTGACGCTCGGCGCGGCATTCGCCGGTATCGGCTTCCTCTGCGACGTCGGGATCGCGTTCGCGGCCGGCGCCATCGGCAAGCGGCTCCTCCGCAACGCTCGAGCGGTGCGCGTGCTCGACTGCATCGCCGGGTTCGTGATGATCGCGCTGGGCATCGAACTCTTCAGAGAACCGAGTCGGACGTGACGGCGAACCTGATGCACTTGTCCTACGAATCGGTCGCCCCGGTCCTGATCGTGGACCGGGTCGAGCCGACGCGCGATTTTTTTCGCGATCGGCTTGGCTTCGAGCAAACCTCGGTCGTCATGCACGACGACACGCTCGGATTCGTCATCCTGCAAAAAGGCGACGTCGTCGTGATGGTGCAGTCGCACGGCAGCCTCATCGACGACGTCGGCGCCGACGCGGCGCGCGCGGTGAACGAAACGCTCTCCGGCCGCGGCGCCGCCGTGCTGTTCGTGACGGTCAGCAACGTCGAACTCGTGGTGCCGGCGATCGCCGACGCCGATGTGATCGTTCCGCTGCGCAAGACCTTCTACGGCATGCACGAGATCACGGTGCGGGAACCGGGCGGACACGCGATCACTTTCGCGTCCCGCCTGTCCCCCTGACGGTCGCGTCAGCCTTTTTGCATCTTGACCGGACTCTGCTTGCGGTTGAGCACCAGGATCCGATCGGCGTGGCGAATGCCGAGCGCCTTCTGATCGTAGAACACCTTGACGAGTGCCCCGGGATGGAGAGTGCTCATCTGAACCGTGGTCTTGCCGTCGCTGGAGAAGACCCGATCGAAATGCGGCACGAGCAGAAAGCTCAGTGACGAACCGGTCTTGTCGTCCTTGACCTTGATGTTGTTGGTCGAGACGTGGACGAGGGTGCCTTCGACCCACGACGATCCGACCGGCACGGCCGCGGCGGGCTGCACCGAGGTGACCGTGACGAAACCGATCGCGAGGGCGAGGGGAAGTGCCGCAAGGCGTGCGGCGCGCAGAAGAGTACGCATGCGCACCATCTACCCATTCTGGCGCCCGCTTACCCGGCTAAGCCGCTCGCTTGCGCTTCGCCGCGCGCACCGACTTGGCCAGCAAATCGCCCAGCGGCTGGCTCTCGCGGGCAACGATCCGCTCCACCAAATCAACGACGGCGCTCTCGTGCGGGCTCAAGGCGTATGGGTTTTCGCGCCGCACCGATTTCTCGATCAGTTCGAGCGCGCCGTGGGCGAGAAACTCCTCGATGACGCCGGGATGGATATACGATTTCTTGCAGACGGCCGGAGTGTTGCCGAGCCTTTCGGCGACCCGCTTGACGGCTTCGACCACCGCGGCTTTCGCTTCGCCCTTGCCCTGGCTGTGGACCGCCGCGAGCTCGAGCGCACAATACATCGTCGCTTCCCACGTCCGGAAATCTTTGGCGCTGAAGTCGTCGCGCGCGGCCGAGCGGATGTAGTCGTTCACGTCGTCGGAGCGGATCGGGTGCGCCGCACCCTCGTCGTCGAGGTATTCGAAGAGGTTCTGGCCGGGCAGTTCCTGACTCGCCTTGATGATCCGGGCGATGCGTTTGTCGCGCACCTCGACGTCGTGCTCTTTTCCGCTCTTGCCGCGGAAGTGGAAGCGAATGGTCGTGCCCTTCACCTTGACGTGTTCGTCTTGCAGCGTGGTGAGGCCGTAAGAGTCGTTGTCGCGCGCGTATTCTTGGTTTCCGACGCGAATCGCCGTCACTTCGAGCAGCGAGACCACCGTGGCGAGCACTTTCTCGCGCGGCAAGCGGGGCAGCGCGAGATCGCGCGCAACCGCAGCCCGCACGTCGGGCAGGGCCTTCGCGAAACCGACCATGCGATGGAACTTCGTCTCGTCGCGGACCGCTCGCCAGCGCTTGTGATACCGATATTGCTTGCGTCCGCGCGCGTCGCGCCCGGTCGCCTGCAGATGGCCGTTGGCGATCGGGCTGATCCACACGTCGGTGTACGCGGGCGGAATGGCCAGCGACGCGATCCGGGTGATCTCGTTCTTGTCGGTGATCGGCTTCCCGTCGGCGGCGACGTACGCGAAGCCGCGGCGCCGTTTGACCCGCCGGATTCCGGGGAGCGCGTCGGTCGTGTAGCGCAAGCCCGCGGCTTTCGCGGCTTCGGGACCACCCTCGGTCGACAGCATCGTCCCCTTCCTTACCCGTCCTGCGCGTCGTAGACGAGTGCGTCCCCGGTCCGGCGGACTCCGGCAGTCACCCGATGGGGCTGCCGGGCGGCGCCAATGAGGTGAATCACCTCGGCTCCGCCGAGCAGGATCGCCGCATCGGCGATCAGTCGCCGATGGCAGCGCCACCACAGCGTCTCGGAGCACATGACGGCAGTCGGCGCTTCGCTCGCCCCGGCGAGCAAGACGTCGAAGGCGACGCGGAACGGCTCGGTTTCCATGAAATCCGCATAGCCGCGGAAGCCTGCCTCGCGCAGCCCGACGTTGCGTGAGTCCGGACGGGGCGTGCGGCGCCCGCCGAGTTCCGGTGCGGGAACGTAGGCGAGCCCGTGCTCGGGCAGCCACTCCTCCATCGCCGCGGCATTGAACCACGGCCAGCGCCGCGAGCCCGGAAAACGGCGCACGTCGACGACGCGCTGGACGCCGGCCGCCTCGAGGCGTGCGACGAAGGTCGCTTCGTCGAGGGTGCCGTGTCCGATGGTGAAGAGCGTCATTGGTATAGACAGGCCAATACCCCGTCCGTTAGAATAACTCGGTTCGTCCGTCGAGGGCGTGGCGTGGGCGCGTAGCTCAGTGGGAGAGCATCCGCTTCACACGCGGGGGGTCGTTGGTTCAATCCCAACCGTGCCCACCATGTACTCGATGGCGTTGTAGCTCAGTTGGTTAGAGCGCCGCCCTGTCACGGCGGAGGTCGTGGGTTCGAGCCCCATCAACGTCGCCAGACACGAACGCCGGATCTCGGAAACGAGGTCCGGCGTTCGCCTTTCCGAACAGGCCCGGGCGTGGCGTCGATCGCGATCGAGCATCTTACCAAACGGTATCCCACCGGGACCGTGGCGCTCGACGACGCCAATCTCAACATCGCCGAGGGCGAATTCGTCGCGATCGTCGGTCCGAGCGGCTGCGGAAAGAGCACGCTGCTGCGCATTCTGGCGGGACTCGACGTGGCGACCGAAGGCCGGATCGCGGTCGCCGGAGGCGAACCGCGCCGCGACGAGCTGCCCAGCGCGACGGTGTTTCAGGAAGCGTCGCTGTTCCCGTGGATGCGGGTCGAACAGAACGTCGCGTTCGCTTTCGACTCGCTCGACGTGCCCGCCGCGGAGGCGCGCCGGCGCGTACGCGACGTACTGGCCCTCGTCGGGCTCGCCGAGTACGCGCGCGCGTGGCCGCACGAACTTTCCGGCGGGATGAAGCAGCGGGTCGCGGTGGCGCGCGCGTTCGTCACCGATCCGCCGATCTTGTTCATGGACGAGCCGTTCGGCGCACTCGACGAGCAGACGCGCGTCGGCCTCGCCAACGAGCTGATGCGCCTGTGGGAACGGTCGCCGAAAACGATCGTGTTCGTGACGCACGGCATCGAAGAGGCCGTCACGCTCGCCGACCGGGTCGTCGTGATGAGCGCGCGTCCCGGCACGGTGAAGGAGATCGTTCCGATCGCCTTTCCGCGCCCGCGCGACGCGATCGCAGTGCGCGGCGAGCCGGCCTTCGGCGAGCACGTCGTGCACATCTGGGACCTGTTGCGGTGACGCTCGGAGAACGGGCGGTCCGCGTCGCGGCGCCGCTCTCGATCATCGCGGTGTGGCAAGCCGCGGTGTCGACGCACCTGCTGAATCCCGGATTGTTTCCGCCGCCGAGCGCGATCTTCGCGAACTTCGTCGCCTACGCGGCGAGCGGCGAATTGGCCGTCAACGCGTATTGGACGCTCACACGGCTGCTGGTGGGTCTCGTGATCGGCGGAGTACCCGGCACGCTGGTGGGCTTGGGGATGGGGATGAACCGCTGGGTGCGGGCCTATTTCGCACCGCTGATCGCGCTGCTGTACCCGATTCCGAAGATCGCGATCCTGCCGCTGTTCTACTTCCTCTTCGGGACCGGCGAGGCGGCGAAATGGGCGGCGGTCGCGGTCGGCGTGTTCTTCCTGATGGCGATCAACACGGAGGCCGGCGTGCGGCAGATCGAGACGATCTATCTCGACGTGGCCCGAGCGTACCGAATCCGGCCGGTGTCATTCTTTTTCCGTGTGCTGCTGCCGGGCGCGTTGCCGAACATCTACGCGGGGCTCAAGCTCAGCATCGGCATCGCGATCGTCCTCGCCGTCGCGGCGGAATATCAGCTGACCCGCGTCGGCCTCGGCTTCGCGATCTTCAACGCCGGCCAACTGCTCGAGGTCGAGCGGCTGTACGCTGCGCTGGTTGCGGTCTCGCTGCTCGGCTTCGCGCTGGCCGCGATCGTCGACGGCGTCGAGTCGGTTGCGATCCCCTGGCGCGACCGCCGGCGGGCGTAGGAAACGCAAAGATCGCTTGATCTGGTAGGCAATCACCAAGGCGTGACCTCGGTTGGTTGGCGAACAGAGAAGTCCGTGGAGGCCGACGGAGCGACGCAAGCAAGGAAGCATGCGCGGGCAGTGCTCGTCGCAGCCGATGTCGCGGAGACGTCGCTGTGGGCGGATGCGGCCCGAGAAGACCTCTCTCTCGACGCCAGCTATGCCGGAAGCTTGACCGAAGCTCTGGCACTCGTCGAGGAGCGGAACTTCGACGTCGCCGTCGTCTCGTCTGGCGTCTCCGACGGTTCGTACCGCGACCTGCTGCGCGCGCTCCAGATGACGCGCGAAGATCTGCCGGTGATCGTCGTCGGCGCGCTCGATCACGACGCGGTGCGCGACGCACTCGCGCTCGGAGCGATCGACATCATCGCGTCCAGCGATCTGGTGCGACTGGGCCCGGCGATTTCACGCGCGCTGCGCGACGCCGTGATGGCCGCGCTGCTGCGCCGCACGCGCGCCGAGACGACGCTGCTCGACGAGACACTGCGCCGCACGCGCGACGAACTCGCCGTCGTCGCGATCGACGACACCACGATCGCCACGGTGTACGCGACGCGGCCGGATCTGGTGGGCCGGCCGCTGGCCGAGCTGCCGTTCGTGCGCGACGCGGAAGAAGCCGAAGACCTCGCGGCGTGCGTGCACGCGCTGCGCCCGGCGCGTTTGAACTTCGGGTCCGGGACCGTCTCGGTGGAACCGCTCGCAGCGCCGCCGTACGATCGGCGTTACGTCGCGATCACGCTCGAGCGCGGGCGTGCGCTGACCCTCGACGAACGCGACCCCGTCACCAGCCTGCCGCAACGCGCCGCCTTCGAGCGGATGGCGCAAAGCGCGCTGGCGGAAGCCGAGCGCGACGGTACGTCGGCGGTCGTGTTGTTTCTGGACGTCGATCGCTTCCACGTCGTGAACGAGATCGCCGACCACACCGCCGGCGACGCCGTGCTGCGCGAGATCGCGACACGGCTGCGCGAAGCGCTGCCCGACGCGTACGTCGCACGTTTCGGCGGCGACGAGTTCGTCCTGTTGCGGCTCGAAGATACGCCGTCGGCGGCCGCGCAGACGGTCGAGGCCGCGGTAGCGGCGTTCGCCGAGCCGTTTACGGTCGCGCTGAAACCGGTGTTCCTGACGGCCAGCATCGGCGTCGCCCACGCACCGGACGATGCGACCGACGTCGCCGCACTCATCGGGACGGCCGAGGCGGCGGTGTTCGAAGCGAAACGGATGGGACGCAACACCGTGCGCTGGTACCGCTCGCCGGGCACGTCGTCGTCGCTCGAGCGTGTCCTGACGCGGCGCGATCTCCAAGGTGCGATCCAGCGCGCAGAGTTCGAGCTGTATTATCAGCCGATGTACGACATCGAGACCCGCGCGATTCACGGCGTCGAGGCCTTGCTGCGCTGGCGCCATCCGGTGCACGGCCTGATGCTGCCGGACCGCTTCATCCCGGTCGCGGAAGAGTTCGGCCTGATCGAGGAGATCGGCGCGTGGGTCGTCGATGAGGCGCTTGCCCAGGTGCGCGCGTGGGCGGATATCGGAATCCCGGCGATCCGCGTGAGCGTGAACGTCTCGGCGCGTCAATTCGAGAACGACGCGTTGCCGAAGCTCGTTGCCGTGCTGCTCGCCAAGCACCAGGTCGCCGCGACGTGTCTCGAGATCGAGATCACCGAGTCGTCGATCATGCGCGACGTTCCGGCCGCGGTGCGCCTGCTGCGCGCGCTGCGCGAGCTGGGCGTGCGCGTCTCGATCGACGATTTCGGCACGGGCTACACCTCGCTCAGTTTCCTCAAGCGCTTCCCCGTCGACCAGCTGAAGATCGACCGCACCTTCGTGGCAGACGTGGCGGGCGGCGCCTTCGACGGCGCGATTGTTCGTGCCGTTACCACGCTGGCACGCGGACTCGGCGTGCGGACCGTGGCGGAGGGCGTCGAGGAGCAGGCACAGTTCGACCGGCTGCGCGCGCTCGATTGCGACGTCGTGCAGGGCTTCCTGCTCTGCCACCCGCTGCCGGCGGCCGCCTGCACCCCGATCCTCGCCGCAATGGTGCCTGCGGTCTAAGCGAGGGAAGGGCCCAAACCCCCTCCGCCGAACCCGGGTAGGTCGCCCACGCCGAGATAGCTCAGTCGGTAGAGCACAGGTCTGAAAAACCTGGTGTCGCGAGTTCGATTCTCGCTCTCGGCACATTGAGGAACCCCGTCATGACAGTGTTTTGGCGGGGTTTCTTGCTTCCCGGAACAGTCGGCAGGGGGTAGTGCTTCCCCAACTGCTTCCCTATTGGCGTCTGATACGGGTTGAGACGTTGCTCGAAGCGGTCGCCCAGCGTCGCCCTCAACTCCGGGAGAACGTGCGCGTAGAACTTTTTTTCGGAGTGTCCGTACTTTTGTTTTGGAGTGCGTGCATGACGTGCTTCCGACGCAACTCCGCCGGCCACAGAGCCGTCTGAGGTTGCCGAGGACAAATTAGATGAGCACACAGGTTACGCGCACCGAGGATGCCTCGCCGGCTCTTCACACATTCGTCGCGGGTATTATCGGCGCCATCGGCACCGACGCATTCATATCGATTGTCCATCAGACGTCGCCCGTCAAGGTGTGGCAATTCATTGCATCGGCGGTGTTCGGACCGGTCGCATACGCTTCGCCACAGTATGCCGCGATCGGCCTGGTGTTGCACCTGATCACGGCTCTCTTCTGGGCGTATCTCTACACATTCGTCTGGACCAGGGTCAACTCGATGCGGAACTGGGTTCTCGGCGGCATCGTTTGGGGCATCGTCGTCACTGTTTGCATGGACGCGTTCGAAGCCTTCCGCGGTGTGCTTGGACCGCTGACCCCGACCTCCGTGATCCTTGGTCTCATTACGAACGTCGTCTTCTATGGGCTTATCGTCGCGTGGTATCTTTCGCGTACCGTTAGGACATAATCGAGGTCACCGCGGCAGTGCGCTGATGGACCCGAGTTATGCCGCATCGTACCCGGTACCCACGTTCGCACAAACACATTGTGACGCTGCAAAGCGTGGCATAGATGCCAGAGCTCCTGGTGCCCGATATTTGACGAGTGCGCGGAACGCATCGGGAGCCGCACGTATCAAAGTGCGATCGCAGGCAGATGCTCGTGCTTAGCGAACTATGACGTAATGGCGAAGCCGCGCTCGTCGAACTGCGCGAAGTGCGGTTCACTGAAAGTCGTGATGCGAAACGGAGCATCACGTTGCATGCCTTGTCAAACGCGACTCGGGCGCGAATACTCGCGAATACTATCGAAAGAGCGCGCTGCGGCGAGCGACAATGCGACGCACCTACTTGATGCGCCGATATGGGGCGTCTCTGGAGGATCTGGAACGTCTCCTCCATGAGCAGCAGAGTCGATGCGCGATTTGTCAGCGGCATTGGCAGGCTTGCACTCCCGCGAAGCGCACGGCTCATGAATCGATCTTTCTCCAACACTTGTGCGTCGATCATGATCACAAAAGCGGCTCCGTCCGCGGTCTGCTTTGTAACGCTTGCAATACCGCAACCGGGCTCTTTGAAGAAGACGCGCAGCGCTTCTTGACTGCTGTCGAGTACTTGCGAAACAGCATTGGCGATTGTACTTTAGCGATGCAAGCCGGCCTCAGCGCGACGGCGGGTAGCTAGTGTGCCGACCCGTAAGTCGACTGGCATTTCTTGATTTTTCTCAGGATGGCGCGAGCTGACTTTGTCCATCCGAATGGCCTCGCGTTCGAATTATGCTCGCGCACGAAAGCGGTGATGGCACGCTCCAGCTGCCGGACGCTACGAAAGGTCCCACGGCGGATGCGTTTGGTGGTGATTTCAGCGAAGAATCGCTCGGCCGCGTTGAGCCAGGACGAACTCGTCGGCGTGAAGTGGACAATGGCAACGCTCGTGAGAGATTGAACCCCTGCGCTCGTGAAAACTGAACCGTGCGCCGGGAGACCGGCAAGGAATACGAAGTGAAAGTCTTCGACGATAAAGATGTAGCGAATCATATCGACCTCGAGCCGTGCGGCGGCGCCCGTGAGGGCGTCGGCGAAGCGTCGGTAG